>Ga0209542_10005896_pt1 | contig 24135 bp, 25 predicted proteins | sample RifCSPhighO2_01_FD_184028 | JGI IMG/M metagenome (GOLD analysis project Ga0209542, IMG submission 184028) | Soil microbial communities from Rifle, Colorado - Rifle CSP2_plank highO2_0.1 (SPAdes) (version 2) | ecosystem: Environmental > Terrestrial > Deep subsurface > Rock core/Sediment ...
GAACTACAAAACACCGAGAGAAGCATTCGCACAAGAGTTCCAAAAACAAAAAAGACCACTTGTCCGTGGTATGATTACAAAAAAATTATTGGTTAATTGAGTGTTCGGATTGGGGGCTCCGGGTAGGGTCGCTTCCAATGAGGAAAGCTAGCACAACATTGACCTTGTGTCAAGAATATTCACTAATCAAAGGAGACGGGACGCTCAAACGAATTAACGCTTGGCAACAATACTTTTCTTATAGGAATCCAAATGTTCAAGAGCAATACCCGTCCCGCGCGCTACGCAAAATAAAGCATCTTTTGCAAGCACTGACTTTACCCCCGTGCGCCGGTACACCAGTTCAGGAAAGTTACGGAGCAGTGATGAACCCCCGGTCATGATTATCCCTCGGTCAATAATGTCGGAAGAAAGTTCCGGCGGCGTCTCCTGTAAAACATCTTTAATCGCCTTAACCATTTCTCGAAGTTCACGGCTGATCGCTTTCACCACTTCGTTAGTCTTTAAATCTGCGGTGCGCGGCAACCCTGTTACAAAGTCCCTCCCCTTCACGGTCATCACAAGTTCTTCTTCTAGAGGAATCGCCGAACCGATTTGTATCTTTATTTCTTCCGCCATTTTATCTCCAATGGAAAGATTGAAGTTCTTTTTAAGATAATCGGCAATGCCTGCGTCCATACGGTTGCCAGCGCATTTGACCGACGTGCACGCGACAATCCCGCCAAGCGATATAACTGCGACGTCGGTCGTACCGCCGCCGATATCCACGATCATATGCCCCACCGGTTCGTGAATGGGAATCCCCGCCCCAATCGCCGCAAGAATAGGCTCTTTCACCACATACGCATTTTTCGCGCCCGCCTTGATGGCAGCTTCAATGACCGCGCGTCGTTCGGTTGAGGTAACCGATGCGGGCACGCTTACCATTACTTCAGGCTTCCAAATGTTCCAGCGGCCGAGCGCTTTCTGAATAAAATAGCGCAGCATTGCCTCGGTAACCCGATAGTCGGCAATCACACCGTCTTTCATGGGACGGTAGGCAATGATAGAATCCGGTGTTTTGCCAAGCATCTTTTTTGCCTCGTTGCCAACCGCCAAAATCTTGCGGTCTCCTACGGAGACCGCAACCACTGACGGTTCGTTGAGCACCACCCCTTTGCCCGGGACAAACACAAGCGTATTCGCCGTGCCGAGATCAATACCCAGTTTTTTAGAGAAAAGTGCCATTTACCCGCCTAAATTTAATACTGAATAATGTTTCATCTTAAAGAGAAACTTCGTTGCATCCACGCCCTTTAGATTAATCATATTACTTTCAGTCATAAATTTTGGTGGGTGAATAGTAGGGTAAAGGGTATAGCGTTTAGGCCCTAGTGTCCAGTCAGTCAGTTGAGTTGATTTGTTTATCCCCTACCCCTATTCCCTTACTTATAGCATATATGCTATAATGGTGCATTATGACTCAAACGCAAAAGAAACGCCTCTCCGTCCTTGGAGCCCTCATAAAAAACCTCCGCGAGGAGCGCAGTATTACGCAGGAATCATTTGCGCAGCGACTTGGTACCACACAGAGCGCAGTAGCGCGTATTGAAGGCGGCGAGCAAAATCTTAGCGCGAGCTTACTGGGTCGCATCGGTGATATTCTGGAAAAAAATATCATTCAGGTCTCGGACGGCGCGATTAATATACAGATTGAAGGAGGACAACAACTTTCGGGAACGGTGGTAACCAAGACATCAAAAAATGCAGCGATGGGACTTTTGTGCGCATCACTGCTCAACCGGGCTACGACTACACTTAAGCAAGTACCGAAAATTGAAGAGGTACATCGCATGATTGAGGTGCTGCAGAGCATCGGAGTGTCCGTTCACTGGGAGGAAGACAGTGTGGTTATACAGGTGCCCGAAACAATTGCGCTTGAACAAATGGATATGGTTGCGGCACAAAAAACAAGAAGCATTATTATGTTAATAGGCCCTTTGGCACATTTGTTTAAATCTTTTTCAATCCCCCACCCCGGCGGTTGCAAACTCGGCAGTAGAACCGTGCGGCCTCATTTTTATGCATTAGAAAATCTGGGCATCAAAATTAAGACGTACAACGAAAAATACGATATCAACGTTGGCAAAGTACCCAAAACACGTGAGGTGGTACTGTATGAGTCAGGTGACACCGTCACGGAAAATGCGCTGATGGCCGCCGCAAAATTACCTGGGCAAACCATCATCAAGTACGCTTCAGCAAACTATCAGGTGCAAGACCTCTGTTTCTTTTTGGAAAAATTGGGAGTCAAGGTAGGCGGTATCGGTACCTCAACACTTGTGGTAGAGGGCGTGAAAGATATCAATACAGCCGTAAGTTACGACATCAGCGAGGACCCGATTGAGACTATGTTTATGATCGCCGCAGGGATTGTTACCAAATCCAATATTACAATCAGGCGCGCGCCCATAGATTTCCTAGAAATTGAACTACTGAAACTAAAGAAAATGGGATTTAAATACCGCGTGAGCAAACGATATAAATCTAATAACGGACGAACAAATCTCGTGGACATTGAAACGTTCCCCTCAACACTCCGTGCACTTGAAGAAAAGATACACCCGAGCGTCTACCCAGGCCTTAATATAGACAACATTCCATTTTTCGCCGTTATCGCGACACAAGCCAAAGGCCAAACATTCATTCATGATTGGGTATACGAGGGTCGTACCATTCATTACAAGGAGTTGGATAAACTTGGCGCAGACGTTATTATTGCTGATCCGCATCGTGCCTATATCAATGGGCCAACGGAATTGAGAGCCAATGAGGTCATTTGTCCTCCGGCGTTACGCCCTGCCGCCATCATTTTAATTGCAATGCTGGCCGCACGAGGCACTTCAGTCCTCCGCAATATTTATTCAATTAATCGTGGATATGAAGATTTAGTCAAACGTTTGAATTCGCTCGGAGCCCGGATAAAAATCCTCAGAGAGTAAGGAGTGATGTTTTGAAAGAAGACTATGCATAATTAAATGTATATGAAATCTTATACAAAAAAATTTCATGAATAGAAGCTGGACTTACAAAGCGCTTAAAAATAAAGGGCAGTATACCGCGGGGCAAGCCCCGCATGAGGGACACGCTCCCCGCGTACTCACCCGCGGCAAGCCGTGGGGTAGTAAACCCTTTGTTGCCATCGCTCGCTCGGGAGAGAAAAAGAAGATACTTTTTCTCTCCGCTCACTCGCTAGGCAATAAAAACGGTACGCTCCTTGAAGCGATGACGTTTTTCACTACGAGATGAAACTCGTGAGCGTTATCCCGCTTGAGACGAAAGCGTACAGAGAAACACTGACCTACTTTAGTGCGCAGGAGCTTCCGGTAGGAGGCTTAGTCTCGGTACCCTTGCGCAAAAAAATCATTTATGCCTTGATCAGCGAGGTCCAAGACGTTTCTCAAGGAAAAATCGCGATAAAGAAATCAAAGATAGGATTCAAAAAAGTATTAAAAGTTCTGGACAAAAAACCCTACTCAACGGCTTTCATTTCCGCTGCGCAGGAAACTGCTAGATTCTACGCGACATCCATTGGCGCCGTATTGTCCGCGGTCACGCCCATAGTGATGTTTAAGCGAATACGAGAGACGGATGAACATACAAAAGTGCCGGACAGAACACACGCTGACACCTACATTCTGCAAACGGACGACGCAGAACGGATGACCCGATACAAGTCGATCGTGCGCGAATCATTTACGCGCGCTGAATCAGTTGCGTACATCGTACCAACGATTCAAGACGCAGAAAACGCCATCCTACTTTTGTCAAAAGGAATTAGCGAATATGTAATCGTCTTGCACAGCGACAGAACATCCCGCGACATTCAACAATCAATACACAGAATTAAAAGTGCTAAGCATCCGCTCTTGGTGATTACGACCCCTGGTTTCCTAGCACTTGCTCCCCCAAACACAGGAACATTGATTTTAGAACGAGAGAATTCTCATTCGTACAAACAACTCATTAAGCCCTTCATTGATTTCCGCTTTTTCGCAACCACACTAGCTCGAATCGCTCATCTACGCTTGATACTTGGTGACATCTTGCTCTCAAGTGAGAGCGTACACGAGTACCACGAGGGGCATTACCTGGAACTTGTTGCTCCAAAGTGGCACACGATACGCAACGCAAAGCAGGAGTTAGTGGATATGCGAAATTATAAACCGAACCTCCGCGGAGTCACCACCTCAGTCAGTGAGGAGCTTGCGGGTCTCATTACAGAAATGAGGGCTCTGTCAGACCATACCTTTATTTTTGCGGGGCGTACCGGTCTTGCCCCTACCACCATTTGCGGAGATTGCGGCACTCTGGTCGTCTGCGCCCGATGCCAAACGCCGCTCGTGTTATATAAGACCACAGGGCACAAGCGAGTGTACCTCTGTCGCCGGTGCGGGGAAAAAAGTGAGCCCACGATACGTTGCAAAAACTGCACCAGTTGGAGGTTGGTAACGCTCGGCATCGGTAGCGAACTCATTGAAGAAGAACTCACAAAATTATTTCCCAACCTCTCAATCCTCCGTCTTGATAGAGAAACTGCAAAAAATCGGCGCGAGGCACGCATTATTGCAAAAAAATTCTATGACACACCGGGGAGCGTTCTGGTGGGAACGGAGCTTGCCCTCCCCCACCTGACAGAAAATTTGGGGGGTGTTGCCGTTGCTTCGGTAGACGCTCTTTTTTCAATTCCTGATTTCAGAATCAATGAGCGCGTGATGTACCTGCTTTCAAAACTGGAAAGCCTCGCTGAACGTCGTTTCCTCGTGCAGACCCGTTATCCCGAACACTCTGTCATCAACTCTGTACTTGAGGGGAACCTCACTACCTTTTACCAAAGTGAACTTGCCGTGAGAAAATCCCTCTCGTATCCTCCGTTTTCTATTCCCATAAAAATATCAGTGGCTGTGGATGGACAGACGAACTCAATAAATCTGAAAAAATTATCACAGCAACTGGCTCCCTATACACTTGACATATTTCCCGCGCGTATCAAAAAAGGCCATATGAGGGCAGGAACTTCGGGAATAGTAAAAATACCCCGCGACGAGTGGCCTAACGAGAAAACACTTGCCATCTTGCGCTCCCTGCCCTCCTCATTTGAGATTGTGGTAGACCCAGAGAGTTTTTTATAGATGTGTATAATTGAGTTATGCCCACTATCATCCAAAAAGACAACGCGCTCTTGCGGGAAAAGGCAGCAGAAGTCCCTGATGGGCAACTCACTTCTCCCCGCATTGCAAAAATCATTAAAGAATTGAAGGTCGCGCTGTCATCACAAGAGGATGGTGTCGCTATTGCGGCGCCACAAATCGGCGAGAGCGTGCGCATTTTTGTTGTGTCCGAAAAAGTTTTTGAACTATCAGATAAGGTGGAGGACCGACGAAAACAACAAAAAAAGGCTAGCCAGAGGGCTTTCAAATATCTTATTTTTATAAACCCGACCATTACCAAACTTTCAAGGCAAAAAAAACTGATGGAGGAAGGGTGTCTGTCCGTCCGTTGGCTGTATGGCAAAGTCAAACGTTCCACCAAAGTTTCTATACGCGCGTATGACGAACAGGGGAAACCCTTTGAACGAGGAGCCTCCGGCCTCCTCGCGCAAGTATTTCAGCACGAGACAGATCACCTTGATGGCGTGCTTTTTATAGATAAAGCGGTTGATCTCCACGAAATGAATCCGCAAGAAATTGACCTATAATCCCGTTAGAGACTGCTTCGCTACGGGAATGCTTGATATAATGATGTCTATGGTATTAAACACTAAGTACGATAGGGACACCCCCGCTCATAAAGTGAAGTGTTCCCTGTCTCTAACGGGATGACCCCACATATTATTTTCTTTGGAAATAGTAAATATTCAGTGATAGACGCGCAGGCCCTCAAAGAGCACTATGGACTCTCCGCTGTCGTCACTATCCCCGACCGTACCGACTCACATAAAAAACTGGCACCAAGCCCTGTTAAACTATTTGCCCAAAAGCTCAATATTCCCCTCTTAGAAGCGGACAAACTGACACCTGACATCATAGAACAAATAAAGATATACAAGCCCGATTTTTTAGTGGTAGCGGATTATGGACTGATTCTTCCTAAAACACTTCTTTCCGTTCCCATAAAAACAGCATTAAATATTCACCATTCCTTGCTACCAAAGTATCGCGGGCCTGCACCCGCACCTGCCGCTATTGTAAACGGCGACGAGGTATCAGGAGTAAGTGTAATTATCATGACTGACAAGGTAGATGCGGGAGATATCGTTGCGCAGATTCCTTATACGCTCACGGATGATGAAACAACCGATTCCCTACTGACAAAGCTCAACACGCTCGGCTCGCATGCAATTATAGAAGTCATTGAACAATACCTTACAGAAACAATTCACCCAATCAAACAAGACGAGACAAAAGCTACATTTACAAAATATATGACACGACAAGATGGGTTGATTGACCTGTCAGCCGATGCAGTTCTCAACTGGAGAAAAATACGCGCATACGGCGATTGGCCGGGAACTTATTTCATTGCAACAAGTAAGGGGAAAGAAATTAAGGTGAAAATAAAATCAGCAGATTTCAAAAATGGAGTACTGTCCATTTTGAAAGTCACACCCGAAAACAAGCGCGAAATGAGCTACGAAGATTTCTTGCGAGGCCTATAGGCCCGTTGAGTGCATACACCAATTTTATGCGACCGCATAAAATTGGTGTATGGTTGACGTGAAATGCTTTACAATCGCTCGGGAGAGAAAAAGAAGATACTTCTTTTCTCCGCTCATTCGCCCTCACACCAATTTCACTGATACCCATGTATCGGTTTATCCGTTCTACGCTACGACTCTTCGCACAATGGTTGTCTGTTATTCGGTAAAATTGGTGTGAGGGCGAGCTTGGCAATAAGGTTCTTTTACAAAATTGCTTCCAATTGTAAGAACACTGTGCGTCATTCTGTTCCTTATTAGCGCCGTCATCTGGTTATTCGATTGTATTGTTACTCTATTTTTCAAGATTGCGAACTCGCGAAACACGGCGGCGGGTATTACCACGTTTGTGGGGATCCTTCTTGAATACGCCTTCTTTCCCACAATGGGAATGTCTTTGGGAGGAATCTTGCGCTTCGCGGCCTTTGCAATCGGCGGCGCAATCATCGGGGTCCTCCTGTATCACTGGAGAATGCACCTGCTCATGCGGCAAACCGCTGAAGAACTCGCACTCGCGTCCTAATCCGACTTACAACAACAAAACCTTCGGCATTTTGCTGAAGGTTTTTTTATTTATAAAAGAGTGACATTATATAATAACGCTATAGCGTTATTATATAATGTCACCCACTTTTCCTTTTCATTGGAAAAGAATACTACTGCGCGCGCCCGGAAGACTCGGAAACATTCGCTTTTGAAGTTGTCGTGTTGGTTCGGAGAGGAATACTGTTTACCTCGCTATCTGCATAGGACGAAATCCAACCTTCGGCTACTTCATTAACACGCGTTGCAAAACTAAAGAGCCAAGCGGTGCCAATAGACATAATCAACAACATCACTAAAGAAGTAAGCCTTGAAAATCTGTGCGTAAGATAATTCATGAGGCAGAAGCTTGGGCTTGGAGCTTTTTCCGACCTTTGATTTTGCCGTAGAACCAGCCAATTAATACTCCTATAAAGAAGAAGAAAACAAACGCAATTACATCACCTAAAAGTAAAGCCCCAAAAGAATCGCGGAAACCTACACTTAAGAATCGTATGAAAATAAAAGGATAGCCAATCTCATAGATTACTCTATTCAATTCTGAACTTATAGGTGCTCCTATATGATTTAGCCAATCTAGAAACAAACTATAAGCAAGAAAAACCGTTGCTAATCCAAAACCCACCCTTAGCCAATATCTTTTTTTCATGATGTATTTTGTCTTAAAGCTATAAGCCCTAAGCTAAAAGCTATCGCCTTCGGCGCCACCACGGAAATCCTTTTATAATCGCCTTAACATGTTGACTACCGCGACGCAAGAGGGAGAGCCTGCGATCTTTATCAGAACGTAATTCTTCCATCATCTGGTCCTTCGCCGCGTCAATTGAAGTGAGCAGGTCGCCAGTTTCTTTGACTGCTCGGAAACTTTTGTGACCGATATGAATGTTAATTTCCGCTCGGTAAATATCACCGGTATGATGATGCGTACTGGTACGACCGATTTCTACATCCGCAATCGCGACCTCATTGTCGCGAGTGGTAAGTTTTTCAAGCGACTCCAACCGCTTTCCTAGGTAGTCGGAGATCTCCGGCGTGAGCGTGATATTCGTTGTTTTTATAGTGATACGCATAGTATATAAAGTATAGCAGATAACCCTACGCGTGTGTTTCCACTGAAACTATTTTTGAGGGAGAGTGATGCCCACTAACGATCCGCACAGATGTACGAGGACCAAAATGAGTGCGAACAAGCTCAAGCACGCGTCGGTTTGCTTGTCCCTGCTTTGCGGGTTCCAGCACCCACACCTCAAAGACATCCTCACCCACTTTGGTGAAGTGTTCTTTTGGTGCGGATGCAACTACTTTAATTTTAACGTACACGGCTAGCGTTTCATTCGCTGGTAATGTCCCATCAGTTCCCCACGAGCGATACTATGACCCTGCATCGCTTCTTCCACGTCTCCTTTAGAACTCCCTTCTGTAAGAGATAACGCAATGTCTAGCGCATAGACCGTAAGGTAATAACGATGAGAACCACTCCCAGGACACGGGCCGCCATAACCGGTCCTCCCCCAACTATTGTTACCTTTAACGCCGTGGGGTTCCACAGTCTCGGCAAGAGTCTGAACCGATGTACCCTCTGTAGGAATATTGAAAACTATCCAATGGTCCCATGTGCCTGTCGGCGAATCTGGATCATCCATGATGAGAACGAGAGTTTTTGCTTCTGCAGGTACTCCGCTAATCGCAAGCGGAGGCGATATATTTTTACCATCACATGTGTACACGGACGGTATTGCCGCGCCATTTTCAAATGCCGTGCTTGCAATAGAGAGAACGGCTGATGAATGTGTAGAAGGGGCTTTAGCATTCATAGGTTTTAAGAAGTTAGTAGAGAGTAACCAACCAAAAATCATAACACAAAAAACTCCCTGTAGTGCCCATCGCGTGTACTTCATGTAAACAAAGCCAGTATAACATATGCAAAAAATGATATAGAAAATTTGCTTGGATTGGGCTTGCCATGAATGATACAATAAAGTTATGTCTTCATTGTACATACATGTTTGACGATCCACGCCTTATTTTCGGAACTCTTGGCTACGGAATCGGGGCAATATTTAGCATTTGCCTCGCGTTTTTTGTCCTCTTTAAGGCAAAGCAGCGCCCCGCCAACATTTACTATTTTCTTGCCAACATCTCGGTCGCTATATTCGAAATCTCCTATATCATCGGCATTAATACGACGGACCCCTACCTGTCGCGTACCGCTTTTATGTTCAGTACCTCGGTCATCTTTGTGGCAGTGTTTGTCGCTCACTGGATGACATCGCTCGTACATAAAACGAAGGAACTGCGTATACAATTGTTGACGGTTGATATCGTTGCGGCAATTTTGTTTATCATCTATCTCCTCTATCCTGATGCCTATCTTCTACCCTCGCAAGCAAAAATGTACTTCCCAAACTATTATGTCCCTGGGACACTCCATACCGTCATGAGAGTTATCTTCAACCTCATAGTACCTCTATACTTCACCTATCAAGTCTACAAAGCTTATAGAATTGAAACTGACTCCATAGTACAGAACCGCTATAAATATGTCTTCGCTGGTGTTGCCTATGGATACGTTATTGGTTCTATACCAGTGTTTCTCATCTATAACATTCCCGTTGACCCTCTCTGGGGTATGTTCATCAGCTTTTACATGCTATTTTTTGCGTACACCATGCTCAAACACGAACTTATGGATATCCGACTGGTGGCAAAACAGGCGACGGTGTATGCCGTTATTGTGGCAATCTTAGTATCGTTTCTCGTACTTGCCAACTTGTTTAACAACGAACTCTCATCTCGATATCCAGGATTCCCCGCTGTTGTTGCACCCATGATCTCGTCACTCATAGCATTTGCCATTGGCGTCTTTGTCTGGAGAAAGTTCCGTGAATCAGATATGCTCAAGTATGAATTTGTGAACATTATTTCGCACAAATTCAAGACCCCTTTAACCCGAATCAGATGGGCGGTGGAAGAGTTGGAAAAGAGCGGTCTTACCGAAGGACAAAAAAAAGCGCTTGAGGCAGTAAAAAATGGCAATGATTCTCTGACCACACTGACTAATACATTGACCGGGGGACAAGACCCCCAGAATTATTCCTACCGCTTAAAAAACCGAGATTTCAGCCAACTGGTAAACCTGTCGCTCAACCACTACACGGTTGATAGTAAAAAGAAAAACCTCACACTAGATACTCACCTTGAAAAAGAGCTTTGGGCGAATGTTGACCAAATAAAAATACAATTCGTCTTACACACGCTCATTGAAAACGCGATAGCCTACACAAGCGCAGGAGGCAATATTCGCGCGTCTCTCTCACACGAAGGAAACCGCATCATATTTAAGATCACCGACACCGGCATCGGTATTGTGAGAGCTGAGCATAAATACATTCTCTCAAAATTCTACCGCTCTCACCGCGCCGAGTTGGTTGATACAGAAGGTTTAGGCATCGGCCTATTTCTTTCAAATTCTATCGTTGCCCGACACGGTGGAAAGATTACTTTTACTTCAGAGGGTGAGGGTAAAGGTACAACCTTTACGATGGCTTTGCCACTTACCAAACCTCACATAACTTCCTAACAGTATTTTCAGGGATAATGTTACTATATACAGAAGCCCTCCCAATTCAATAAAGAGACGTGAACACAGCGTAAATGTCTATAGACCTAAACCAATTTTTAGCCTGGCTTGAAGCCTCAAAATATATTCTGCTTTTTCTCGGAACTATTGTGGAGGGCCCGGTGATGATGGTCGCCAGTGGTTTTTTGTGGCGCCTCGGAAACTTTGAATTTTTTCCCATGTATCTCACGTTGGTGAGCGGAGATCTTGTTGCTGATCTATGTTGGTATTCCGTTGGTCGTACTGCCGCCCGCCCCCTTTTGTACAGATACGGAAGATTTTTGGGCATTACTCCCGTACGTGTGGAGAAAATAGAGCAGCGCTTTCACCGCTATCAAGATAAAATACTTATTGTGTCTAAACTGACGATGGGATTCGGCTTTGCGCTCGTTACCCTTATTGTCGCGGGGATGCTCAAAGTACCCTTGAGAAGATACATTGTACTCAATCTTATTGGCGGTTTCATATGGACACTGCTCCTTATTATGGTTGGCTTTTTCTTTGGAAACGTCTATGAATATGTGACTCCCGAATTTAAAATACTCTTCGTTGTGGTAGTTGCTGCGTTAGTTTATCTGATATTTAAGCTAGGAAACCGTAAACTTAAGCGACTAGATTTATGAAACCTCTTATCTCCATCATCATTCCAACCTTAAACGAAGAAAAGATACTAGCGTCCATGCTCCAATCCCTTCGAACGTTTACTGCCTATAGCCATGAAATCATCGTTTCTGACGGTAAGAGCACCGACAAGACAGTAGAAATTGCGCAAAAATATGCAGATCATGTCGTGGAATATAAAGGCAACGAAAAACAAACGAAACAAACGATTGCGCACGCACGAAACCTCGGTGCTTCTATTGCGACCGGCGAATACTTCTTATTTTTGGACGCCGATGTCTTTATTCCACATAATAATGAATTCTTCACTAAAGCGCTCGCCCGGTTTGAGTTAGATAAAAGACTTGTCGCCTTGGGAGTCTTCCTTAAAATATTACCCGAGCACGCAACGTTCGCCGACCGATTTTTTTTCGGGTTGCTCAATTATTGGCACTATTTCCTAAGCAATATCGTGCACGACGGAGCCGCGTCCGGGGAATTTCAAATGATCCATGCGAATGCATTCAAGCAGGTACAAGGCTACAATGAAAGTTTGGCGGTAAGCGAAGACTACAACTTGATGGAACGACTCTCCAAAATCGGACATATGCGCATTGCACCCGAACTTAAAGTCTTTCATACATCGCGTCGCGCGCATTCACTGGGATGGCCCAAGCTTCTGTCACTCTGGATTGGTAACGCCGTGTATGCGAGGCTTTTCAAACGTTCTATGAACGCGGAATGGAAAGTCATCCGCTAAGAGTATGAAAATCAGCGTTATTATCCCGGCATACAATGAAGCAAAGTACCTAGGTGCTTGTCTTGAAAGCATAGAGAGGCAACGGGTTACAGAGGTTTGTGAAGTTATTGTCGTGGACAATGGGAGCACAGATGCAACGGTAAAAATCGCAGAAAAATTCTCCGGAGTCAGAATTATTTCCGAATTACGAAAGGGGGTAAACAAGGCACGAGAGCGTGGGCGCCTCAGCGCAATCGGAGACATACTCGCCTATCTTGATGCCGATACCATCGTACCAGAAGGTTGGTTTGAGCAAATCGTGGAAAGATTCGGCAGAGACGAACGTCTCGTGTGTATAAGCGGACCGTATCGTTATTACGGACTGACATCGCGTGTGCAGGAACTCTCAATCCGATTCTATTGGAACTTTCTTGCCCTGTCTGCATATTATATTTTTGGATACGTAGTCATCGGAGGAAATTGTGTTGCACGCAGTAACGCCCTCTCGGCTATTGGAGGGTTTGATACCACCATCGCCTTCTATGGTGATGACACCGATCTCGGGCAACGACTTCACAAAATCGGGAAAGTTCGTTTCAGTCTTGATTTTTTCGTCTATACCTCGCCACGGCGCGTCCAAGGTGAAGGCTTGCTTAGAAGCGGGTGGATTTACATGCTCAACTACTTCTCGGTAGTCTTCTGGCATAAACCTTTCACAAAGCGCTACCAGGATATCCGATAATGAGGCATACATACTACGGAAGGGGTGGTGTATACCGAATTACCCATTTAAAGTCCTCCACGTTAAGGTAATCTCTTGAAACCTTCAAATACAGCCTGTCCCTTACAATCCTTGAGCATACAAGGTAAAATGTATACATCGCTCATACAACACACATGTATCATCGTGCTCGTAATTTTCTTGTCGCCATATCTATCGTATGCGTAGGATTATTTATCACCTCTAGCGCAAGTGCAGAAGCGATCATAACCGCGGTGAACGCGAACCCCGCAAACATTCCCTTTGGCTATTCCACAAATATTTCGTGGGTCATGCAGGACAATTATGGTGCATTTTTGACGTTTTACTGCCCTACCGGTCTGGCAGTATACAACGTAGATGGGTCCTCTTTCCCCTGCAATACTCCAACCGCAGTTACCTCAAACTCTGTTGGTATTACCTTTGCCAATACTACGGGGAACACCGCAAGCGTACGAGTGCATATCACTCCTAAAGATGGAGCTGGGACAGGTTATGAGGGCGGGTCAATGGATACCTATCTCTCCATCGGAGCTATTCCTTTCCCTATCACTGATTTTACCGCATCCACAAATAACATAGTTAGCGGGGGGCACGTAACGCTTACCTGGAAAGGCAACACGGGAGTTACCGGCTCGAATATTCAATTTGACTGCAGTAATGATTTGCAATTTCTTTCAATCACTCCTGCAATACAAGAGACACTGACCTGCGGCGCTTTAGTCTATACCTCAAATCTTGCAGGCTCCGGGTCAGTAACCGTGAGTGCGACAAACAGTACCTTAGCAACTACCACCGCGCGGGCGCGAGTATTGCCCATGATCGTCAGCGGTTTTTATGATGGTACGCACAGCATGTCGCTGTTATTTGATGTGGGACCGAGGATTGTCGTTCAGCCAGGATCTGTAACCAATTTTACTGCTACAGCAAACCGCTTGGTATCTGGAAATCAGACAACGCTGTCATGGAACACCCAAAATACAAAAGCGGTTAATCTACAGTTTACGTGCACAAGCGGCATCTCCACACATTCTGTGGTTGGAACAAGTACCCAGGCCCTACCCTGCGGAATACCCGCTTTTACGCAAAGTGTATCAGGCACTACCACGAGTACTTTTATGCTCATCAACACAACTGGTCTTGTTCAGAATATATCCGTGCTAGTATTTCCTCAAAACGCTGACGGCACGTATAATGGCACGAGAGGTGCGCAAACAAATCTTTTGGTGTACCCACCCACAATAACCCCAACACCACCGCCAACACCCCCGGTGAGCATACCCGTAACAGGTATAGCGACCTCACCGGTGACCCAAACAAAAACATTCACGAGTATAAAAGGCGCGACTACTTTCACCCAATATCTTGTGAGGGGCTCTAGCAAAAGCCAGGTTAAACAACTTCAACAGTTGCTATCTCAAGACGCGACTCTGTATCCAGAACAACTGGTTACGGGCTACTTCGGACCAGCAACCGATCGTGCGCTCAAGCGCTTCCAAGAACGCTACACCATCGCGCGGCCGGGAGACGAGGGGTATGGTCTCGTCGGCCCCAAAACGCGCGCAAAACTCAACTCTTTACTGGACCTGTAGCACTACGAACGTCTCTCTGCCAGGGTGTACCAAAACGAGGAATAAGATAATAATCGGCACCAATATAGCCAGAAATCCTCCACGCGAGGATAAGGCCAATACTTAGCGTAAATAATATTGGGTTAGTGCTTACGGTCCCCGCCAATAAATAATTCAAATTCATAAAGAGTCCGAAGAATGTCGCAATACCAGTCAATGCTCCGATAATAAGCGCGACGCCCACCAACAATTCTCCATACGCAACCACGAGAGACCACGCGTGCGGATGAGGCACGACAAAATTCTGCAGAAAGGCCGCATACCATCCTTGTACATCTGGATGCGCCCCTGCAGTCTTCGCTAGCGCACCTTTTAGAAATCCATTGATGGGAGCGCCGGCTGAAGCACCAACCCATGCAGGGTCGCTCGCTTTTGCATAGCCCGCGACAAACCATTCATAGCCGACATATACCCTTATCACCAGCCAAAGCCACGCAGACTTTGAGTTAAAAAACAAAAACTTGGATATAGGAGATTCTGCTATATATGTTTGTTTCATGGAAATAGTACTTAATTACTAATCAACTCGCATAATAATACCAAATTTAGATGTATGAAAAAACCGCTTCTGCACATGTGCAGAAGCGGTTTCGAAAGGCTGAGTCCTCTCAGCTTAGTGGCCGTAGAATCCCCTGCCGATTTTGTCAGGAACCATGTAGAGTGTGACTCCGCGCTCTTTGCAGAGCGCAATGGTGTCATTGTCATGGACTGAACCGCTTGAGGTGAATATCGCATCAACCCCCGCGTCAACTAATGTGCGCGGTCCGTCGTCAAACGGGAAGAAGCTGTCGCTGTAGGCAACCGCATCTTTGATATCATGGCCGGACCGACGCGCCCGCGCGATCGCAAGCTCCGCCGCGCCCACTCGGTCTTGCTGTCCAACCCCGTTCCCGATAAGCATCCCATACTTTACGAGTGTCACCGTGTTGCTGTTGCTGGTTGAACCGATAGCCCACGCCAGAACAAGGTCAGGCACAAGGTCTAAGCGAGGTGCCCCGTGGCAAACAACACTCCCGTCCGAAAAATTCGGAACGTAGGTATAGTTGGGTTGTTTCAAGAACCCACCGCGTACGTAACGAAACCGAGGTGCCGTATCCAGACTGTGGAGCCCAATTTTGATCAACTCCTCGTTGGCGACCATACGGCATTTGTCACCCTTGCGCTTCAGATTTCCAAGCGCTTCAGGAGAGAAACTCCTGGCGGCGATTACATCAATGAGTCTCCTCTTCCCCGTAGGCATCTTGTGTGTCAGAAGAACATCAGCCTGTTCCTCACGAATAGTGAAGTTGGTCATGATAAGACCTCCCATGATAGCAAGTTGATCACCCTCAATTACTTGCTGAAGAATGCCTGACCAATCAATCCCGTATGAGACACCACAGGGATTGCCGTGTTTAACCCCAACAGCCATGAGAGGAAACTCTCCCGTATTAACCTCGAGACCTGCGGCAATGTGCGTGATGGTCTGGAGCGCGCGATCAAGGTCGCACCAGTTGTTGTAACCCATCGGCTTTCCGTCAACCAGTTGGAACTTATCCAGCGCGAGCGGGTCGTCAGAGTTTGTTGAATAGAGTGCCGCCGGTGTTTGATAGGCATTTTCGCCGTAGAGACACGTGGCGAAGTGTGTTCCATGTATGGCCTCAAACGCTCCTTTGCCACGATAGCGAGTCGTAAGCATCCGGTACTTACTGACCACGAAATCAGCTTTCGCGGCCAAGTGTTCACGGAACTCACCGTCAAAGGGCAAACGAGATTCCAGCATCGCAAGAACTGATTCACGATCCGCTGGATCGCAAATGACAATCCGCTCTTCTCCTTTAGAAGCAGAGCTCAACATGGTTGGCCCGCCGATGTCCATCAACTCAAGCACTGACGTAAGCGTGGCGTCCGGCTTCGCGATAGCATTTTCAAGCGGATAGAGATCAACACAGACAAGTCCAATCCGGTCTATGCCAAGCCGTTTGAGCTCGGCACTATCTTCCGGTGTATCTTTCGCCAGAAGCCCCGCATGAACCTCGCGTGAGAGGGTCACCACACGATGACCGAGTATCGGTTCACCAACTTTGTCTGCCACGTCTGTAACTACCACACCCGCAGCACCCAGATGTCTGGCCGTCCCGCCGGAAGCGAGGAGGCGCCAGCCAAGCGCGATAAGCCGTTTGGCGAATTCAACAATACCGTCCTTGTGATACACCGAGATAAGTGCAGTCTTTTCAGTATGCATACCATGATCCTTTCTTTCAATGAACTTGGTTAACCGACAACTGTACCCCACATTGCCCAAACACCCCACATTTGTCAACTCCAACTACCGAAGTACAAACTAAAAAAACCCTGCAGTGCAGGGTTTTTTCTTGCCTTTAATTTCTAAAAGGAATTCAGAAATTAAAATATTTGGAATAGTGCCCGATATAGGGAAGCTCTTTTTCTTTTCCTTGCACAACATTGACGATTCCAACAATAGAAAACACCAGAGCTACTAGATTGATGATATTGAGCAGGAACCACAGCGGCGACAGAAACATTCCAAGAACCCAAACCACTGCTTCAATTACAAACAGAATCAGTCCTTGCTTGATATGAAATTTGACGAACGAATCCCCTTTCGCAACGATAAAAGAAACGATGACAAGCGGGCCAATATAAGCTAACACCCCCATAGGCACATTTTTGCTCGAAGGATTTTGTGAGCTGAATCCTTCCGAGACATTGTTGTTTGGAGTATCCATAAAATGATTGGATTACTAATAAATCAATCGCATCTGTAAGTGTACCATTTTGTAGATATTAAAAAAACCGCTGGGACAGAAAGTCACAGCGGCGATACCGGCGCAGAGGCCGATTACTTCGTGCTACTCAGCATTTTTGCGTTATGGCCTGCCATAATTTCTCTGATCGGCACAGCCTGAAACGCAACGTGTCCGTCGGTGGGGACGATTCTCATTCGCCGGACAACAGGCACCGCACCCTGTTTGTCAATGCTTGATGCCGTAAAATCGGCGATATTGATTGAGTATGAACGAAGTATGCCGCTACCCTGACCTGAGCCTTTCAAACGATAATACAAGGTGTACGAGTACTTATTTTGTTCAGACACGCCATCCCAGTGGCACTCGGCCGTAACCAACTCCAGCTGGTCCGAGTAACAAATAGTGACGCCAGTAGCCGTGATTGTCATCGGGGCATCGGCGTGCTTTGTATCGGGAACAGACGGCATGGTGTCTTTGGCCAATGTGATTCTGACCGCGATGTCCTGGCCTTTGACCACAAACTTCTTCTGCGGAACAGCCATGTAGGCTTCCGCCAGCGGACTGTAGGCGACAAGGGCCATGCTCATTAATGCTGAAACGACAAGGAACTTACTTTTCTTCATACCTGCTGACCTTTTTGTTGGTTGTATTTTTCTGTAGTACCGCTATACCCCAAGGATATACAACGGAAAAGCCACTTTAGCATACGTTTGGAAAAAAGCAAGGTATGCCGCCTGCTTCTTATTCTCTTATTAAAACTAAGAAAAGGCTTCCTATCGTAGTTCCTGGAAGTTCCCATGAACTTCTATATCTATAGGTATATAAAAAAGAAGCGCAAACACCGGGAGGGTTTTGCGCTTCAAAATTGTTTTGGAAGAAGGGAATGTTTTGTTGTTGTTCGAGAAGCGTCTCGGCGTTGGTCGTCGCGGTGAAGCGACAAACTTGGAGAAACTCCCGAACAATAAAAACTATTCACTTATTCCATCCGCTAGAAATTATAGCAAATGGATTATGAGTGTCCAATGAATGTATGAGTTAAAAAACAAATAGCGCTTCTTGTCAAAACCCCGTAAAATGACGTGCCGCTTAGCTGTTTAAGCCCGTGTGTGATCTATTGAGATACCTCTATGAGCTGGTTATCCACAACTTTGAGATACTTTGAGACTCCTACCGAGGGTTTGGTTGTCATCGGATCCCCCGCTTTCCTATCTGCATAATTAACGATAATTTCTCCATCGCGGAACTCTGTGGTTTGAGGAGCAATGCGATCACCAAGAAGCACGGCATTGGTTCCCGTATAGCCTCCCTTTTCATTTTGAAAAGCAGCAACCACATAGTAGAACGTAGCACTCCCCCCGTTCTCTTGGGTAAGAAGAAACACAAGATCAGGTATGCCATCGCCATTTACATCCCCTTTCGTTTCATTGCCAAAATATCGTGTGATACTTTTTGTGGAAGAACCGGAAACAATTGAAACCTCGTCGACTCCGTCTTTGAGCATTACGCTTTGGCTTTCTATTTGGTAAGAAATATTTTTATAATCAGGCTGGGAAGCAACATCTCTTCTGATATAAAAAATTCCCACACCCACAAGAATCAGGACGCCAACGACAATAATTATTTTTTTCATAGCCTTTTTATTATAACATTTCTGCTCATTACTAGGGTCAAAATGGCACGCGAAAAGAAAAAGAACCCGGTGAGAGGTTCTTTTCGACCCGATTTGATTATTCAGGATCACGTAGCGTAATGCGTAGGACGTCATTTTCAATTACGATGTCTCCATATAAATCAATCCAAGCAACAACTTGCTGCGTTTTCCCGCTCGCATCAGTGCCGGGAATTACATTGCGAGCTGTTGCCTGCCCTTTTAGTGTCCATTGGACAAGCGGTATCTCCTTTGACCACTTTTTCGGCAAAGTTCCTTTGAGAAAGCATCGCCAACCATGGGGTTGCCCCGCGCGTACATTTGCCGCATTACCCGCGATTCGCACCCAAATCTTGGTCTTAGTAATTTTTTGCATATCCATGGTCATCCTAGACCAGATACGAGGGTTTGTACACTTCCTTCGCGTGCAGAGAAAATAGTATTGGTATTCAAACGTGGCACTTAGAGCAAAAAGCGCACCGGAGTAATACAAAACTCCAACAGTTTCTGAGCAAACGACCGCTTGCGCCATACGGAAGCCTCCACTTTCTGCGCTTTTTGACAGTCATTCAAAAACTGTGCGTTCAATAATGAGACGAACTCTTCATCACTCGTCACAAGATTCGCCTCAAAATTGTACCGCAGACTGACGTAATCCAGATTCAGGCTCCCTAGCGTCCCCCACTTCTGGTCAACCGTACCTGCTTTAGTGTGGTTGAGGGGTCTACCACCAAAATAGATATTGACGCCGGCCTTAAGCAATTCATCAAAATAGCTTCGTGCGGCTAGATCAATAAAACGATGATCTGAAGAAAGAGGAATAAGGAGTGATATCGACACTCCCCTCCGAGCCGCACGACGGAGAGCGCGTAAGAGTTTTCTGTTTGGTACAAAATATGGAGTGGTAAAATAAATGGAACACTCCGCCTGCTTTATCCTTTCAAGAAGTTCATAGTACAAAAAACGTCGGCGCACAAAAGGTTCATTGGTCAAAAATACAAACGGTCTTGTTATATCATCAAGTTTCAGTCTCCGCTCACGTTCTCCCCTCTCCTTTCTTGTGCGCGCCCACATTACATAAAATGATCGCTCCATATCAGAAACCACGGGTCCTTCTATTCTTACACACGTATCTCTCCACTCTCTCATGTGCTCTTGGAAGCATACGCCCCCCGTAAAACCTATTGTAGAATCAATGACAATCACTTTGCGATGATCCCTAAAAAACCATGGGGTGTAGTGCCCAAGGCTACCGGGGATGAGTGTATTGAAAAATTCTATTTCCACCCCAGCCTCCTTTAATTCTGTTCCAAGTGAAAATGGGAAGACTTGCGGACTTCCAACCGCGTCAAGAAGTATTTTCACAGTAATACCTGCTTTTACCTTTTCCTTAAAGAGATTGATGAACGGTCTCCCGCTTTTATCATCCACCAAAATAAAGTGATCAAATACAATAGAGGTCTGTGCATTCAGACAGGCTTGGTATATGGCATCCCACGCTTCGTGTACATAGAGAAAAAACCGGTAGTTGTGTGTATTCAATGTTGGCTCCATATTCTCATAGTATAGTACAAAAAATATCTCTCTTTGCAACAAGGTTCTACAAAGAAACGAAACCTTGACAACTCAAACTATCTTATGTAAGTTTGCGTTTGGTCTGTTCCTTTAAAAACCGTGGTTTAAAAACCACAAAACAACAAAACTGCACGAGAAAGAGTATACCGATATGAAGAAAATACTGCTCATCACGTCTGTAATGACATATATGAACCTGGGAAGTACGATGGAGACGAACGCCGCAACACTCGATGGCGAAGTGGCGATCTTTTCTCCTTCGGCAGAAGGCGTCTCGCCTAGCTTAAACCAAACAACGCCCGAGATCTTGAAAATTATCTGGCCTGCAGATGAAGGCAACGCCTTTATCATCGAGCAGAGCCCGACACCACTTGGTCCTTGGCGAAGTTTTTCTGTTGAGCAAGCAGCACAATCACCAACGCGCCGCTCAATTGTCATCACCGACAATCAACACTACTATCGCGTCTTCAATACCGCAAAATTTGGGATCGGAGTGAATGTGAGTTGGAAATTAGAATTCCCCACCCTCTGCTCAAACATAGCGCAGACTTTCACTGCAGTATGGGTCTGGGACGATGGTACTTCAAACGTCGTCACTGACAGCGCCTGGGACACGCCTCTGATCAAAACCTACACTACAGCTGGAACAAAGATTGCGCATGTTTCTGTCTGCGCACCAGATCAGTCTGTGCTGACAGGATTATGGGCAGTCGTGATTACAAACACTCCACATCCAAATCTGGTACAAAATGGAGACCTGGAAATGGCCAATGGTGTTCCTGTGGGATGGTTGCAAGGAGGATACGGAGCCAATACAGCAAGCTTCAGCTATCCGGTAGAAGGACCGGGAGTTCCAGGCGACAAGGCTTTGGGGCTGTCCGTTGCTAACTACACTGATGGTGACGCAAAATGGTATTTCACCGATGTGTCAGTGACACCGGGGACGCGGTACGCGTTCTCTGATAGTTACAAATCGTCTGTACCAACTGATATCACCGTTCAAATTACTGACACCAACAGAAACTTCTCCTACAGGGGTATCAGTTTTCCAGAAGCAGCTTCCAACTGGACAAAAGTGTCTGTAGAGTTTACGGCACCGAGCGATGCAGCGTCGGTAACTGTCTTTCACAGTCTCGTTTCTAATGGAACCCTGGCTATGGATAACGTGTCTTTGCGCAAAGTGACCCGAACCCCGCTTGCAGAAGGGCTTATGTCGTTTGATTTTGACGATGGGTGGTCAGATGCAGCTCTATTCGCCACAAGCATCCTTGAACAGGCGGGCTATCACGGAACGTTTTACATCGTCACGGAACCGGTGAGGTTGCAATATGACGATACCGTAACACTCAGCAACGTGTTGTATTTAAAAGGTAAAGGTCATGAGATTGGCGCTCATACGCTAACTCACCCAGACTTGCTAACGGTGACCGTAACGCAGACAGAAGAGGAACTCAATCTCTCTCGCCACTACCTCCTTACACGAGGGATTGCACCCGTCAGTGCCTTCGCCTATCCCTACGGGTCCTACACCGAAAGCCTGGAAAGGATAGTGCGCGAGGCAGGCTATACCCTCGCGCGGAGTGTGTGGAGTGGACACAATGATAAAGGTCAAGATCTGTACGCGCTGAGATGCAACGACATGCGATCCGATACATCGCTTGCATCCGTCAAACAGTTAATTGACCAGGCGCAAGCCGAAAAAAAGTGGGTAATATTGCTGTTTCATCACATCGACAATACAGACAGCAATATCTACACCGTAACAACCAGTTTCTTCACCAGCGTGATCAACTATGTGTCCAGTAAGGGCATGAAAGTGGTCACGGCGTCTGAAGGCGCCCGTTTGTTGTCAGCACCTTAAACAGTTCTCAAGGCGCTAGCTCACATGAGCTAGCGCCTTTTTTATTGCCGAACGAGCGACGGCAACAAAAGGATTCCCGAAGGTTGAACCTTCGGGAAGAGGGCTTGCCCTGGGTTTAATACCCTTTATTCTTACCGCAAACACCCCGTCCCGCTTACGGCGGGGTAGGACGGGCAGACTTTTATTTCGGTGAGGCGTTCTTGGCCGTTTTTCCTACTCCTCATGCTAAGCCACTACTAATCGCCTTCCAATGCTTTTATTGTATCTATAGTAGCCGTACCAAAAGCCATTTCATTGCGGAAGGGGTTTTTAAATACTTGCCCTATTCAGTGATGACTGCAGTACCATAGCAAAGTACCTCCGTCACCCCTTGCAGAAGCTCTGTGGTGTCATAGCGAATACCGATTATCGCATTCGCGCCCTTTTCATTAGCATGCTTGATCATAAGGTCGTATGCTTCTTCCCGCGTCTTTTCGCATAATGCCGTAAAAAGTGTGATATTGCCCCCCAATCAATGTTTGTAGAGAGCCGCCGATAGTACCAACGATTGACCGCGAGCGAACGATAATCCCCTTTACGATTCCGAGATTTTTTATAATTTTCTTTCCCGGCAAATCAAAAGCGGTTGTTGTATTATTATGATCCATTTTATGTCCCTTTGTAGGTTTTCTAGAAAATATCCTAATTTTCTTTAGGAATTCCAATACCTACTGTCACACTCACCTTGCCATCCCCTGAATCTGCAATATAAACCCCAAACGTCCTCTCGTTTTTTTTAGCAGAGAGGATGGTGCTGGCTCCGATAGTTGCTGTTTGCTCTATCGTCCAACCATTTGACGTAAGCTCTTTTTTGTAAAAATCTACAACCTCTTGTGCATTATCTGAGGTGAGAAATACTACCGAAGCACCCGCCTCGCCCGTTTGTGGATTAGAGGAACCGGAATATTGTATATCCGCATTCTGATATTTGGGAGCATCGGAAGGCCAATTATCCGGTAATTTATTTCCCCCCACAGTAACCGTTCCTTCATCATTTGAGTACGTGGTAGAACCATCCATGCGTGTATCTACGTCTACGCCTGTTAAAGAGCGCATAGAGGACTTTGCAACCCATCCAATAATAAGAACGACAACAACGCCAATAACGATATACAACAGCTTCTTAGATGGTTTCTTTTCTTGAACAACTTGAGTATCCGGTTCCATATTGTAAAAGTCCGCTTATTAATAAGACCTTATTTTACTACGAAAGAGTTCATTTCGTAAATATATATATATTATTTCCCCTCGTAAGCTCTCTGTAGTCCCGCAACCAATATCGAGTAAGTTTTTGGGTCCATCTAGCTTCAATCTCAAAGCAAGATTTTTAATCATTCGGCTCGAATCTAGCTGTCTCTGCCAAAAAACTCACTGTTACCAACAAGAAATCAATTGAAGCCTTCAAAAGCTACTTACTTCTGGCAAGGACTGAAAACAAAGCGCTCGAACCTGAAAACTGTGAGGCAGACAAAGACGAAACGGAGGTTTTTACCTCCGTTCGTCCTAACTGGCTCCCGAATTAACACCTTCGCAAACCCCGAAGGAGAACAAGTTCCCTACGGGGCATGCTTTTGAAATTATTTTACCAAATCTGATACACAAATCTAAAAAGCGAAATCTGAAATGATGCGCCC
>Ga0209542_10005898_pt1 | contig 24131 bp, 23 predicted proteins | sample RifCSPhighO2_01_FD_184028 | JGI IMG/M metagenome (GOLD analysis project Ga0209542, IMG submission 184028) | Soil microbial communities from Rifle, Colorado - Rifle CSP2_plank highO2_0.1 (SPAdes) (version 2) | ecosystem: Environmental > Terrestrial > Deep subsurface > Rock core/Sediment ...
TACATGAGTTAGCTCACAGCTACTTATATTATAAACACGCTGCTAGAAATCTTGCAGATCTCTTCCCTGTTATAGAAGAGCTTGCGGCTACTATTTTAGGGCTAAGATTAGCTGGAACATTGCTTCTTAAGGATAGAATTAATAATAAACAATTGGAATCAATGATTGTTACCTTCCTTTGTAGAAGCTTTTATCATAAGGGTAATGCTGATAGTTCTTCTCCCCTTAAAAATTATGCCCTTGGAGGAAATATTTTTATCAATTTTATAGTTCAAAACGGGGCTCTTAAAATATCCGGGGGTCAGGTTGTGCCTAATTTTATGAAGATTTTTGTTTCTTTACATGAATTATCAGATTCATTGGAATATTTACTGGAAAAAGGCAGTTATAAAGATGCCCAAAACTTCATCAAAAAATACTCCTAAGGTTGCAAAATAAGGGTTCCTAGGGTATAATTCACCCAATATGATAGCCATCGAAAAACCTTGTTCAGAAGGGTCTGATATTTCTGTACCTGGTGATAAATTTAATTACGAAACTGTGCCTGTCGAACCTGGTAATTTGGAACTTGTGCAAAAACAAGTTTTTAACATATATAGAAATTTTCGTACAAATCCTTTTACCGCTGTCGATAGAATTAGAGAAAGAATAAAGCTTGATGGGGACGATGAAAGTTTAGTTGGTGTAAAAGTAAAATTTGCTAAAAATGAAAATGGAAGGAAGGTAGGATTTGCTGCTTACCGTTTAAAGAGAATTACCGTGGATGATCAGGAATTGCTTGTTGTGGATGTAGCTTCAAAAGTAATTGAACCTAGGTATCAAAATCAGTGCATAGGAACCCGTTTCACTAGAGATATTGTGTTAGATGAAGAGCCTGATGCATATACGGGTTTAACTGGAAATCCATTTGCCTATACTGCTAACTTAGATACGAATCTTTTCGTAATGCCAAATGAAGAGGAAGAATATCCTGGATTTGTTCAAAGAGCGATCACCAGAACTCTTGGAAGCAAGTCAGTACAGGTAACAGATTTAAGATGGGGAATTTGTAAAGATGTTTTTCCTCATGAAGAGGGAGTTCAGCGTTTTGATATTAGTGAAGATAAACACCCACTGGCTTTTAAGGTATATAGTTCTTGGCTTAAATTAGGTTTTGATCCTACAACCTTTGATGGTAAAAGATATTGGATGACTGTAGATAAATCAAAACTTCCAGCTAAAGAACTTTCTGCTGCTACTTAAGGAATCTCCTTTTAAAAAATCATAGCTTCGGTTATACTTTACTCCATAATGTATTGGGCTGATAAAGTAGTCAAAGATATAATAGATAGTGGAAAATTTAAACCATTCTGGGTGGATGATATGAAAACCCCCTCTGGTAGAATTCATGTTGGATCCTTGCGTGGAGTACTAGTTCATGAGTTTATCTATAAAGCCTTACTTCATAAGGGAGAAAAAGCAACTTTTACCTATGTTTTTGAAGATCATGATCCAATGGATGAACTTCCTCACTATCTTCCTAAAGAAGACTGGGAAAAGTATTTAGGCCAACCTTTATTTACTGTGCCTTCCCCTGAAGGTGAGGGAAATTATGCAGAATATTTTGCCAATGAATTCAAAGAAGTATTTAATAAAATTGGTGCAGAACCAGAGATTCTTTGGGTGTCAGATCTTTATAAGAGCGGCAAAATGAATGATGGAATAAAACTTTGTCTAGATAAAGTAGATGTTATTAGAAAAATTTATGAAGAAATGTATAAGAAAAAATTGCCGGAGAATTGGTACCCATTTAAAGTTGTTTGTCCAAATTGTGGTAAGGAATCAACAACAAATGTTAATGGTTGGGATGGAGAAAAGGTTAAGTTTGAATGTGCAGTTGAAGGAATTGAGTGGACTGAGGGGTGTGGAATTAAAGGGGAAATGTCTCCTTTTAGCGGTGAGGGCAAATATGTTGGGAAGCTTCCATGGAAAGTAGAATGGCCAGTAAAGTGGATGGCTATTGGAGTAACTGTAGAGGGGGCAGGAAAAGATCACATGAGCGCAGGGGGTTCTCATGATATAGCAAAGTTAATTTGTGAAAGAGTATTAAGCTACCCTGTTCCATATGCCCTCTCTTATGAATTTTTCCTACTCGGTGGAAGAAAAATGTCTTCATCTAAAGGCTTGGGAACATCAGCAAAAGATATTGCAGAAGTTTTACCTGCTCACATACTTAGATTTTTATTTGCCAGAACTGATTACAAACAAACAATTGATTTTGACCCTGTGGGAACAATGATAATTCCAGACCTTTTTGATGAATATGACAGATGCTATAAAGCTTATATAGATGGTTCAGATGAGGATTTGGCAAGAACTTTTGAAATGTCACAAATTGATAATCTACCCATCAGAGAAAAAATATATCTTCCTAGATTTAGAGATATTGTAAATTATATTCAAATGCCAAATATTGATGTTCATCAAAAAGCAGAAGAGATGAAGGGAAGCAAATTGAATGAAGTAGAAATTGAAATAATCAATGAAAGAGTAGCATATGCCAAGATCTGGCTTGAAAAATATGCCCCTGATGATTTTTCAATGCAGATGACAAAAAGTTTGCCGGAGCAGGCAAAAAATTTAACTAAAGAGCAAAAAGAATTCTTATCAAAAGCAATTTCCTTAATTGAAAAAGAAGAAGATGCTGAAAAATTACAGTTATCCCTATATAATCTAACAAAAGAATTAGGGATTAACGCCAAAGAGGCTTTCTCAGCTATTTATATTTCTTTGATTGGTAAACAATTTGGGCCAAAAGCTGCCCACTTTTTACTATCTTATCCAAAGAGTCAGGTTATTGAAAGGTTGAAGGCAGCAAGTGAAAGTTAATGATTTAAAAAAGATTTTAAAAGTATTTTTAACTTTGCAGTGGGCAAAGGAACTCCCCAGACAAGGTTTTATTGCCATGGGCTTTAAAAGAAATGAAGCAGATTCTGTCGCCGCTCATTCTTTTTCAACTGCATTACTTGCTTACTTTTTAGCAAAGAATTTACAGAAAGAAGGAATTAAAATTGATCCTGATAAAGTTTTAAAAATGGGGCTGGTGCATGATATAGGGGAAACTATAGTTGGGGATGTGGGAACTTTTGTGAAAGGGATGGCAGGAGGGGTTTTTAAGGATATTGAAGAAGAGGGAGTTAAGGCTTTGGTTGATGGGCTTGATTCGAGGGATGAAATTATTGATTTAGTTTCAGAATATAATGATAGAGAGAGTTTAGAGGCAAGAGTTGTAAAAGCTGCTGATAATTTAGATGCTTTGGCACAAGCAAAGGGTGTACCTGGAGCATCAAGTGCGCTAAAATATTTTAAGGAGGTATTTCATATCACAAAATTTGATTGGCATAAAAAAGCTGTTGATTTAATTTTGTCTGGTGAGGTAGAACCTTCCAGAGATTGGCAGGATAAAAAAAATGCTTGATATAAATTACATTAGAGAAAATAAAGAGAGAGTTAAAAAATCTATAGAAGCCAGAAAGGCTCAGGTTGATTTAGATAAAATCCTGGAATTGGATGATAAAAGAAGAGATCTTATAAAAAAAGTTGATGAAAAAAGGGCAGTGAGAAATGCTTTCCCCAAAGAAAAACCAGATCAATCTCAACTGGAACATATGCAGAAACTAAAACAGGAGATTGATGAATTAGAACCACAACTAAAAGAGATAGAAGAAGAATATGAAAAATTAATGTATCAGGTGCCAAATATTTTAATGGACGAGGTGCCAATAGGAGATGTATCTAGCAACAAAATTATAAAAACAGAAGGAGAGCCAGCAAAGTTTTCTTTTAAGGTAAGAGATCATATTGAACTGGGTAAAATGCTGGATATTATTGATTTTGATAGGGGAGTTAAGGTAGGGGGTTATAGAAGTTATTATTTAAAAAACGAGGGAGCCAGACTCCACTGGGCTATTTTAAATTTTGCCCTGGACTATGTATCTCAAAAAGGATTTCAGGTTGTGGTTCCACCAATTGTTAATAAGGGTTTTGCTCTTTTAGGAGGAGGACAATTTCCTTGGGGGGAAGAAGATACATATAAATTAGGGGATGATGAATATTTAGTCGGAACTGCAGAGATTCCCTTGATGGCGATGCACGCGGATGAAACCTTCAATAAATCTGATTTACCCAAAAAATATGTAGCTCTGACTCCTTGTTTTAGAACAGAAATAGGTAGTTATGGAAAAGATACAAAAGGACTTTATAGGGTACATGAATTTTATAAAGTTGAACAGGTTATTCTATGTGAAGCAGACGAAAAAGAATCTTTAGGATTTTTTGAAGATCTACTTGATAACGCAGAAGGCATCTTGCAAGAGCTAGGATTCCCTTATCAGGTTGTTTGTGTTTCCTCACAAGATATGAGTAAAAAAGGAGCACTTCAATATGATATTGAGACTTGGATGCCGGGAAGAGATGCTTACGGAGAAACTCATTCAAATTCGATTGTTTTCGATTTTCAAACAAGAAGATTAAAAATTCGCTACAAAGATGAAGAAGGTAATATAAAACATGCACACGCTTTGAATAATACTGCAATTGCCTCTCCCAGAATTTTAATTGCTATTTTGGAAAATTTTCAACAGGAAGATGGTTCTGTCAAAATTCCAGAAGTTTTGCAAAAGTATACAGGTTTTTCAGAAATTACTCCTAAATAATATGACAACTCTAAAACAGTTGGAAGAAGAAATAATTGCAATTAAAGAAAGAAACAGGAGGGTTGAAAGAGAAAAATCTTGGGAAACAAGCTGGACCAGGAAAATCATGATTGTTATTTCAACCTATATGGTTATATCAATTTTCTTTATATTCATTGGTACTCTGGAACCTTTAATTGATGCAGTTGTTCCAAGTATTGCTTTTATTTTGTCTACTTTATCAGCTCCCATTATTAAAAAGTTTTGGTTAAAGAAAATATACAAAGGATAATATTTTAGTTGGTTTTTAAGGAATAGTTCCGGTCGAAGAGGCTTCTGGAGTGGTAGAAGTTGAATCCTCCAATGCTCCAAAGTTTGAAATACCTGTGGATTGAGTAGATTGTGGTGCTGATGTTGCTACTGGAGGAGTAGTTAAAACTGGAGTTGTCTCTGTTGCAGGTAAGCTGGTATTTTCTGCAGATTGACCAACACCTAATATAAAGTAAGCTGAGGCACCAATAACAATTATTAAAAGTCCTGCCCCCACCCCAATTAACCACTTAGGAATTCCCTTATGTTCTACAGGAAGAGTGGGACTATCTATAGCAGGATTAGAAACTGGAGGAACGACCAAAGTATCAGAAGGAACTGGCGGGACTTGAGTTTCTGACTGAGCATTATTGCTTATTAAGTGAGATAGATCAGTAGGTGCGGACTCTACCTGAGGAGCCGGTTCAGGAGTTTGTTGTACAGGAGGGGTTTCAGGAGCTGAAGCGGCAATGGGGGTATCACTAGAAGCTGAAGGTACCCAAGTTGGTACAGATCCGGATTGGGTTGGTGAAGGGGGTGGTGGGGGGGTAGGAATGCTTGATTGATCTAAAGCAGGTCCGGATTGAACAGGAGCCGGCATAGTAGTCCATGGATTAGTTGGAGCTGAAGTTGTTTGAATAGCTGGTTGATCCCAAGGAGAAGTAGATATTGGCTGAGAAGGTGGTACAGATGAAGGAAATGATGATTCTTCTGGAGCAGGAGTTGGTGGTGCCCAAGGAGAAGTTGTGGGATCAGGGAGAGATACAGTTGGAATGGAGGTTGGAGCAACAGGGTCAGGAGTGGGGGCTACAGGCGGCTCAGATGAGGGGACTGGTGGTGCCCAAGGTGAAGTGGTTGGATCAGGAGCTGGAGTTGGTGGAGGGGTGGTACTATCTAAAGGCGAAGAAGATGGGTTATTTGGCAGATTCGTATTTGAATTATCCATATGGGCAAGTTTAAGTTATTGTAAGTGTAGGAAAGATGTGACTAAATGTCAACAATTAAGTATAATATACACAAATGTTAGGGATATTTGGAAAACTGTTAGATTCTAATGAAAGAGAAATAAGCAAGCTTAAAGTCCCTGCTGAAAATATAAATTCTCTTGAAAAAAAGACCTCCAAGTTAACAGATAAACAGCTAAAAGGTAAATTTGCAGAATTTAAACTTCAGCATGAACGTGGAAAAACTTTAGATGAATTGCTGCCGGAGGTTTTTGCCTGCGTTAGGGAATCTGCTAAAAGAAATTTAAAACAGCGACATTTTACTGTGCAGCTGATGGCAAGCATAGTTTTACATCAGGGTAAAATAGCAGAGCAAAGAACCGGAGAAGGAAAAACCCTTTCAGCAACGCCGGCTTTATTTTTAAATGCCATAGCTGGTAAAGGAGTGCATTTAATAACAGTGAATGATTATTTAGCAATGAGGGACTGTGGTTGGATGGGTCCTGTTTTTCATGCTTTGGGTGCAACTTGTGCCACCATTGTTCATGAAAAAGCATATATTTACGATCCAAAATATAAAAGCACCGAACACGATGATAAAAGACTCAAACATTTAAAGCCGATTTCAAGGAAAGAAGCATATAGTGCTGATATTACCTATGGTACAAACAACGAATTTGGATTTGATTATCTTCGGGATAATATGGCATTCAGGTTATCTGATCAGGTACAAAGAGGACATTTTTTTGCAGTAGTTGATGAAGTAGACTCTATCTTAATAGACGAAGCAAGAACTCCACTTATTATTTCTCAACCAGCGGCAGAGGCAACAGAAAAATATTATGATTTTGCCAAAATTATAGATACTTTATCAGAAAGTGATTATGTTATTGATGAAAAATTAAGGACTGCTCATTTAACTGAAGGTGGGACAATAAAAATTGAGAAAAAATTAGGTGTTGATAATTTATATGAGAAAGATTTCTCAACACTACATCATTTAGAAGAGGGATTGAAAGCTAGAACTCTGTTTAAAAAAGATAAAGATTATGTAGTTAAAGATGGTGAAGTAATTATTGTTGATGAGTTTACCGGAAGGCTAATGATGGGTAGAAGATATTCAGAAGGACTGCATCAGGCAATAGAGGCAAAGGAAGGTGTGCCAATTCAACAGGAATCACAAACTTTGGCAACAATTTCTTTTCAGAATTATTTTAGGATGTATGAAAAACTTTCAGGCATGACAGGAACCGCAGCAACAGAAGCAGAAGAGTTTAATAAAATTTATAAGCTAGAAGTTGTTGTTATTCCTACTAATAATCCGATGGTAAGAATTGATCATCCAGATACAATTTATAAAACTCAAAGTGGAAAATATACTGCTGTTGCCAATTTAGTAGAAGAACTTCACCAAAAAGGTCAGCCGGTTTTAGTAGGAACTACTTCAATTGATAAAAATGAATTTTTGTCGGAGCTCTTGAAAAGGAAAGGGATTTCGCATGCTTTGCTTAATGCTAAAAATCACGAAAAAGAAGCAGAAATAATATCTCTGGCAGGGCAAAAGGGAGCGGTTACAGTTGCCACTAATATGGCAGGAAGAGGAGTAGATATAATTCTTGGTAAAAATATCGATAAATTAGGAGGATTGTTTGTTTTGGGTACAGAGCGTCATGAATCAAGAAGAATTGATAATCAGTTAAGAGGTAGGTCAGGGCGGCAAGGGGATTCGGGCGCCACAAGATTTTTTGTATCTTTAGAAGATGATTTGATGAGAATTTTTGGAGGAGAACAAGTATCTAAAGTGATGGATTTTCTTAAAATGCCGGAAGATACTCCGATTGAACATGGTTTAGTCTCTAAAGCAATAGAAGGGGCTCAGAAAAAGGTTGAAGGGCATAACTTTGATATTAGAAAACATACTGTTGAATACGATGATGTTATGAATCAGCAAAGACAAATTATTTATGAAGTTAGAAAAAAAGTTTTGGAAACAGCAGAAGAGAAAAATTTATCTCTCAAGGAAGAAATCTTAGAAAAAATCTCAAGAGAGATTACAAATATTGTAACTATATATTCTGAAGAGGAAATTGATCACAATAAAATTGCTGAAGAATTTTGCACAATTATCCCTCTTGATGAGGGGTCAAAAAAAGATTTCCAAAAAAGACTTTCAGAACAGTTAAATGCGGATGAAATAATCAAGTTTTTAACAGACCTTGCAGTCAATTTCTACAACGAAAGAGAAGAGCAGATTGGAGTGGAGGTGGCAAGACAAATGGAGGTGTTTGTTTACCTTAATACAATAGATACTCTTTGGATTGAACACTTAGATACTATGGATGACTTACGCTCAGGAATTGGTCTTAGGGGTTATGCACAAAGGGATCCATTGATTGAATATAAAAGAGAAGGGTTTGATTTATTTGAAAAATTAATGGTGGAGATAGACTTTGAAATAGTTCACAGAATTTACAAAGTGTCAGCCCAGCAGCAAGCTCCTGTAATTCAGCAGCCGGCGGCAGTGGAAGAAAAACATCCTGAAATTGAAGTGGGAGTTGAGCAGGAAGCGATGGAGGAGCAGATCTCTAGTGCTAATGAGGATAGTGGAGTGACTAAAGTAAAAATAGAAAGAGATGGAATAGTAACAGAGCAAGTATATGGGGCTCAGGGTCAGGTAGGTCATGTTCATGGAAAAATAGGCAGGAATGACCCATGCTGGTGCGGCAGCGGGAAAAAGTATAAGCGATGTCATTACCCAAATTAGTTAATAAATTTTTATTTTTTTTGATTGCAGTTAATATTATTCTTGGAGCCTATTTTTTAATAAATGGAGATATTCACTTTGATGTTGATGTTTCAAGAGATTTTTTAGTGATGGATGATATTGTAAGGAATAATAATCTGACGCTTCTAGGACCTCGCTCAGGAGCAATACTCGGAATATTTCATGGGCCTTTATGGTTTTATATAAATCTTCCAGCCTTCATCATTGGAGAAGGAAATCCCTTAATAGTTGGCTGGTTTTGGTTTTTACTTTCTGTTATTTTTTTAGGAATAATATTTTACACTGCAAAAAAACTATTTGGTTTTAAGGTTGCTTTACTTTCAGTTTTATTTTTTTCTGTTAATTCCATTATTAACTCAACATATGGTTTAAAGAATTTTTATAATCCTTATGGGGCAGTGTTTTTATTTCCTGTATTCTTTCTTTTATTTGTTCAGTATATAAACAATCTAAAGGTTAAATATTTAGTTTTTAGTCTATTTTTACTTGGTCTTATCATTCAATTCCAAATGGCTTTTGGGATACCAATTCTCATAGCAGTTTCCTTATATTTATCCTATTTTTTATTCAAAAAGAAAAAACTTTATCATTTTTTATCATTTTTTGTTTTACTTATTCCCTTATCAACTTTTATTCTTTTTGATCTTAAACACGACTTTCTGCAAAGCAAAGCATTATTTCAATATTTCACAGAAAAAAATAGCCTCATTTCTGTTAATAGGGTGAATGAATTATTCTTTAATTTTTTTGATCAGCTATCTCCCGGAAAAAATCTAACTACAATTATTACTGCACTTTTCTTTTTTATTGGGTTTGTATATTCTTTTAAAAAAAGTACGAAAGAAATAAAAACTATCTATTGGTTTTTTGGTTATCTATTCCTTAGTTTTTGGGTATTATCCTTATTTTATTCCGGAAGTATTGGAAATTATTTTTGGCCATTTTTACCTTTAACAATTATTATTTTTTGTTCATTTGTTAAATTTATAAAACAAGAGGTTTTTGTATTGGTATTTATATCTCTTTATCTTATTAATTTATATGCAGGAATATCGGCGATTCTAGATTTTAAGTTGGACATAAATGAAAGAGGCCCTCACAGCTGGGCTTTTAATCAAATGGTGGCCAGAAGAATCTATCAGGATGCAGGTAATGATTTTGGTTATTTTAATTTTTCTCCTGATAGGTATGCTTATCAACAAAGATACGCCATGATTTATATGGGAAAATATTTTCCCTATAAATCCTTCTCTTCAGAAAAAAAACTACTGACTTATCTAATAGAGGTTGATCCTCCAAAAGATAGACCTGAGTTAAATGGGATCAGTTGGAGAATAAGCGATGTAAAAATTGACCGATCGCCTGATACAACCCTCCGTTTCGATTTTATCTTGATTGAAAAATATTATTTAGATAACGGAGAAATCGAGGTAGTTCCAAATCCTTACTTGTTAGACAGTGTCTTTTTAAGATAGATTATTATAATGATAATATTTATTCTTCTTTTGGGATTATTTTTTAGACTATATAACTTGGAAATATTCTATCCCTGGGGTCATGATCAGGATTTGTTTGCCTGGATAGCCAAAGATATAATTATTGACGATCATCTTCGTCTAATTGGTCAGGAAACCTCAATAATAGGAGTCTTTATTGGTCCTATTTTTTATTATTTAGTTGCTTTTTCCATGGCTCTTTTTAACATGAATCCACTAGCAGCCAATATTCCCACAACTATAATTTCTCTTTTGGCTATTTTTAGTATTTATTTTGTATTTGCTAAATTTTTTGGCAAGAGAGCGGGTCTTATTGGAGCTTTTCTTTACGCCGTCTCTCCAGGTATAGTCTTTTTAGACAGATGGGTAGTGCCAACTCAACCAACGATTTTATGGGGCATATGGTATTTATATATTCTTTTCTCGATTCTTAAAGGCAATATACAGATCTTTATACCTTTGAGTATACTTATTGGCTTAATCTGGCATGTACACATTGCTTTTATTCCCCTCTTAATATTACTGCCTCTTGCCTACTTTTATGGAGATAGGAAAAGCTATAAATTTAAACATAGTTTTAGAACTTTAGCTATATCAGCCGTGTTATTGTTAATTTTAACTGCTCCCTTTTTTATTTTTGAGGCAAGACATAACTTTATACAGACAAAAAGTTTGCTTACAGCAACTTACCAAGATAGAGGAGATTTAACAGGAATTGAAAGGGTTGCTAAAGTTATTAATTCTGGTGGAAGATCGCTTGCTGGAGCTTTTGTTTTAAGTAATACTGTTATTGAGCTAAATTCACAACTTACAACAGTTTTGCCATTCCTGCTTCTTTTAGGAATTTTGTATTTATATGCAAGTAAAAGTCTGATTAAAAATCAAACAATCATTATCATTGCATGGATAACAGTAGTATTTTTATCGCAGTTATTATCAAAAAGAATAATTACAGAATATTATTTTAACAATCTTTTTGTAATTTTATTTTTAGTATTGGCTATAATTTTAAGTAAAATTCATTACTCTTTCCAAAAAGTTCCATTCGTTGTTATATTTTTATCCACATATTTAATTTTCGTTTTATCTTGGCTTATAAGTAGACCTGATGATATGGGAGGTTTTTTGTATAAAAGAGAAGCAATTGAATACATTAAAAAAGATGTGGTAGCTAAAGGTTATCCCTGTATAGGGATTAGTCATATAGAAAATCATACGGGCGGACCTACCGGCTACAGATATTTATTTTGGTTAAATAAGCTTCCTTTAATTACGCCAGGCACTGATGTGCCTGTTTATAATATAGTACATCCCTGGACTATATCTCTTCCTGAAATTACTGCAAAATTTGGGGAGATTGGAGTAATAATCCCAACTGCCAAAAATATTGATTCCAATATTTGTTCTGACCCTAGTCGAAAGCTTTTGCCCTTATGGGGATTTACTAATTAATAGTTTATTCAACATATCCAAGTATAGATTCTGTTAGATTTGTATTTGGAACTTGACACCTATTTTCAAAAAATTCTTTTGAAGGGGTTTTATCAGGAGGAATTATTCCTATATGACCAAATTTTTGTGTTACCTCTTTTGACAATTCATCAGGAATAACTATATTGTAAACTGGGACCTCCAATGAGGGGCGAAGGATATGCATTTTGTTTAGGAAGAATAAATATCTAAAACCTACATTTTCCCCCTGGGCTGTTATATAACTTATTCCAAAACAGGGGAAACCTTTTTTTTCTGCATCCTGTTTTATAAAATTTACAACTGCTTTTTTCTCCAAATAACCTTTATTGTAGAAGTCTCCTGTTATAAGAAAGTGAATATTTTTAACTAAGACGATGCTTAATATAAGGATTGTTAATATTTTTCCAAAAGTTGATGATTTAAAAAGAATATAAATGAGTAGACTAATTAGCGCTATAAAAATAACATTAAAGCTGGAAAAATAATATTCTGAAATTAAGGTATGAGAAAAAGAAAAGAATAAAATTAAACCAATTATCCAGGAATATAAAATTAAAAATTCACCAAGCTTCTTTTTAATAAAAAATAAGGGAGAAAGTAAAATTGCAAAAATGAATACTATATTTTCGGTAAACCTAGATGATTGTGGAGAAAAAAAAAGGGAGTTTATATTTTTAGCAATCATATCCAAGACTAATTTAAATTTATAAATTCCAGGGGCAATCCCCTGTTCGGGATCAGAAAAGTTATTCATAAAGCTTAAGGTTTGACTCATGCCATGTCTAAGTTCAAAAATTAAGAAGGGGAGAGATGCTGAAAATAATGAAACTGCAAAACCTAAAATATATTTAACAGAGGGTATTTGTTTTGCAAATAGCAATGACACTGGTACTGCAAGTAAAGCAGGCAATAATGCGATATGTACATGCCAAATTAGACCGATTAGTAATCCCAATAAATAAAGGTGTGACCACTTCCTTCGGCTTAACATAACAAGTGTATAAAGATACCAGACAGCCCAAAGTGAAGTAGTGACAGTCGGAACAACCCATCTGTCCGAGTTGACAGTGACAATTAATACAGCATATAAAAAAGAGCCAATTAACCCAACTTCATAAGAAAAAATTTTAGAAAGAACAAAATAGTAACTATATATAGTCAGCAGTCCCAATAAAGTTACAGGTATTAAGGCCCCAATAGGGTCCATATTTGTAATGACAAAAAAAGGGATCAATAAATAATAAAATAATGGCCCGATAAAAATACCCGGCGCAGATGTTAATTGACCTATCAGACGGAAATGACCATTATCTACAATATCCTTAATAATCCATGAATAAAGATCGCCATCATGAGCAAATTCAAACCTTTCTACTATTTGATAAGTTCTAAAGAAAAAGCCAATGAAAAGTATCAGAATAAGTATTAAATGGTGACGTTTCATATATAGGTAGTATTCATTATATACGATATAATTGCTTCATGATTGTTAAGGCAATTAAAACAAGAAAATTTAATCCTCCAAAAGATAACTTGGAAGATCTATTTTCGGCCATTAAAAATTTAGAAGAAAATTCCATTGTAGCTGTAACAAGTAAAGTTGTATCAATTGCTGAGGGTAGGTGTGTACCAACTTCCCAAATTAGTAAAGATGAACTGGCAATAGAAGAAGCGGACCAATATATTCCAAGAGAAAAATCTCCTGGGGGAATGATATTAACTACCATAAAAAATAATATGATTATTGCCTCCTCTGGTATTGATGAGAGTAATAGTGGAAGCTACTATACTCTTTGGCCAAAAGATCCTAAAGCATCAGCAGAATTGATTTGGAAATATTTAAAGAAAAAGTTTAACATCAGAAATCTGGGTGTAATTATTACTGATTCAAGATTAGTACCTTTAAGACGGGGAGTAGTGGGTATAGCAATTGCCTATTTTGGTTTTAAACCCCTTAAGGATTATCGAAATACAAAAGATTTATTTGGAAGAGAATTTAAAATGGAAACCTCTAATTTTCCTGATAGTTTAGCAACCGCTGCTGTTTTGGAAATGGGTGAGGGATCTGAACAACAACCAATTGCGATTATTTCCGAAATTCCTAAAATAGAATTTATACAATCGGAATATAAAGCAAAATCATTTAATGATAGTTTTGAAATCCCGATTGAGGAAGATATGTTTGCGCCTTTTTTGCTCTCAGTTGAATGGAAAAAAGGTGGGGAAAAATGAAATTAATTATTGTCATATTATTTTTCGGAATTATTTTTAGAAGTTTAATCGTTGCAAATGGAAATTTTCTTTTTAATATGGATAATGCGCGTGATGCAGTTGATGTAAGAGAGATGATTGTTTTAAAAAATCCCCGTTTAATCGGCCCTGGGACTGCTCTTGAAGGAGTTTATAATGGACCTGCCTGGTATTATCTGCTAGCTTTACCCTTTTTTATCTCCGGAGGAGATCCCTATGCCGCCATTGTTTTACAAATAATTTTTTGGGCAGTTGGAGGATTTTTTCTTTTAAAGATGGTTTCAGCCTGGTCGAATTGGTTAGTTTTACCAATTGGATTTATTTGGATAGCTTCTGATTATTTAGGTCTAACAACCCAATATGCCTTTAATCCAAATCCTGTGACTTTGCTGATGCCCCTTTTTATATATCTTTTAGTGCTTTACTTAAAGTCGGGTAAATTAATTTACATTGCATCAACCTTTTTTATCGGAGGCCTATTTTTTAATTTTGAAATGAATTTTGGAATATTTACTCCATTAATAATACTAATGAGCATTATCCTTACAGGAAAAACAAATTTTTTAAAGTCAAGAAATTTTTGGATTGGATCATTATTTTTCGTAATTTGTTTATTTCCCCAATTAGTTTTTGATATACGAAATAATTTTGTAATAATCAAAGCTCTAACAGATCACATAATGGATTCCAAAGATGGGGCTCTCAGCATATCCAGACACCTTGAAACAACTTACAATAAATTCTTTGAAGTTTTTTCTGCAACCATGATGAATCACAGAAATTTTAGCTTTATTTTAATTCTACTGTCCATACCAGCCCTGATCAAATATATAAAGCAAAAGAAAAAGGATTATGTTGCGGCAGTTGCATTTATAAGTATCTTACTGCCATTTATTATTTATACTTTCTTTTCTTCTATTTCAGTAAACCCATGGCATTTGGGAGCAGAATCAGTATCAGCAGTAATACTTACAGCCTTTTTATTAATTTCTATATGGAAAATTAATTTTTTTGGCAAGATAATATCTTTAGTATTATATTTCTCTATTTTAGTTTTTGCTTTTTCAAATGTTTTTAAATTTTTTACAGTTGATATAAAAAAAGAGAATCTAGATCCTTCTCTTTTTAAAAATGAAATAGCTGCCATAGATTTTGTTTATCAATATGCAAAGGGTGAAAATTTTAAAGTCTATACTTATATGCCTTCAGTATATGACTATCCTTATCAATATTTGATTTGGTGGCACGGGCAAAAAAAATATGGATACATACCTTACGAATATGCTTATTTACCCGACAGGCCTGAATATATAAAGCAAAAAGAAAAGTTTGAAGGAAAAAAAGATAACTTTTCAGGATTAGTCTTTCTAATTAAAGAACCTGATAGAAATTACACCCGTTCTGGTTGGGAAGGGGAGCTTTTAAAGTTTAAACCCCTAGAAAAGCATATGGTTGGAAGGATAGAAATTGAGGTAAGAGAAGAAATTATTCTAAAATAATTAATCTATTATTTTCTCCGATTTTCTCTATTTTAATTTTAACTGTGTTTTCTGGGAGTATCTTTTCTATTTTCTCTGCCCATTCAATAAGTATGATATTTTCAGGATTATTAAATAATTCTTCTAAACCTAAATGTTTGAAATCTTCTTTATTTTCTAATCTATATAAATCAATATGATGAAGGATATAATTTGAATTGGGAACTTTGTGAATTCTTTGCAGGACAAAAGTAGGGGAGATGATTTTATCTTTAATACCTAAACTTTCAGCAAATCCCTGTGTAAAAGTAGTTTTGCCTGCGCCTAACTCTCCTGTTAAGGCCACCACATTACCATGGTGAGTTTGTCGAATCCATTTGGCAATCTCCCCTGCTATTTCTTTAGTTTCCAAATCAGAATTACTGGTGTATTTCATTTAGAGTTTATGATTTTAATCTATATTGGTAGTAGATGTAAAATGAAAAACTTAAGCTGCCTATAACAATTATGCCTCCGATTATTATAAATGGGTTAATACCTTTTTGAGATTTGATTACGGCCTCAGCTGTGGCTTTTGGTAGAGCGCTGTGAGTGGATACTTTTCTGTAATTTTCCAGAGAATATACAATTTCAGGAAGATCCTCCGGCTCAGAATTTACTGATAAAACTTTAGATTCAGGGGATGGAGAAACTTGAGATAAATTAATAACTCCAATTTCTTCATCAGAACCAGTAACTTCTTTGTAGTTTATTTTTATTGAGCTTTCATTGCTCCAAGTAGGGCCTGAACCAGAATCTGTATACCTGCCAACCTTAAATTTATAATCCCCTCCCCCTTCATATCCCGAATCAAAAGCATCAACCTTCATCTCCAAATTACCAGACCAATTTCCAGAAGAATCCGTAGTAATAGAATATTGATCTGAATAGCTGCTGCTATTTTTAACCCAATCCCCTGAGACTTTTGTCTGTCCAAAATAATTAGTGGAATCTTCCTTTTTAAAAGCCCCTTTTAAATAGAATTTAGTACTTGGACTGTTGGATAAAGAAAGACTAATTGATACAGAAAAAGTTTTATCAGAATCTAGTTCTGTAGGAATATTGGAAATTGTAAAACTTGATGAAGAACCTGGTGAAGGTGTGGGTGTAGGAGTCGGAGTTGGAGTGGAGTTTGAATAGGATGCTGTTATGGTTGTTTCATTGGACCAAATATATGATGAACAAGATTGAGTATAACGGCGGATTTTGAAACCATAATTTCCTGATCCTGCATAAGAATTAGACGACACATCAATCTTGGCTTGCATAGTTCCACTCCAATTGCCACTTGAATCAATTGTTACTGCCAGATAATCAGAACAAGTAGAACTATTGATAAAAGAACTGCCATTATATGTGTAACCAAAATAACTAGTTGTGCCAGTGGGGAAAAAATTGGCACGCAAATAATTTGTACCAGCTTGTGCTCCAGTTATTGAAGCATTAAAGGTAAACGATCCATCAGTAATTGATGATGGAGTATTGGAAATTGTAACAGTTACAGCAAAAGAATCCTTTGCTCCAAAAAGGGCAAACAGTAGAGTACATATTATTGCTTTAGAGAATATGCCAATACAAAGTTACTATACCATTTTGGTGATCAATGATAACTCCTTTACCAACAGATGAACCACCTGCAATATTATAGCTGCAAGCTGCAGATGTTGAATAAGCAACTCCTTTTTCTGCTGCCAATATTGGCTTACCTAATCCTCCCCCACCATAGGGAGCTATATCTAAACCTGTATGAGCAGATGGAAATCCAAAAACTTTGTACACCTCTCCATATTCTGTGGTGATAACCCATTCTCCTCCAGGGAATCCTGAAAGAGGAGATCCAAGTTTTCCATTATCTAAAAAGTTGTGTGGATTAGTTCTAGTGCCAACAATTCTTCCCCCTTCAACCTTGGCATTTTCAAAAACTTCAAAATGTAAATGAGGCCCTGTTGAACAACCAGTTGATCCCATAGCTGCTATGGTCTGACCCTTGCTGACATTGCCAATCACTGGTCCTACATTAGATATGGCTGATGCAATAGAGCTAATTTCAGCTTTTAACTGAGCAATTAAGGCTTGATATTTCGCCTCATCATTTTTAGTAATTCGTAATAGTTCATCTTTATCTTTTTTTTGCTGGACAAGCTGTATTTTATATTTTTCTAAATCTTTATTTAATTTTTCTGCTTCTGCCTGACGGGTTTGCTTATCTTGTTTTTGTTCATTATAGGCAATCTTTGTGGCCTGAAGTTCATATAACTTTTTCTTATCATAGGCTTGGGCAACCTGAATGTATTTTAATCTTTCCAAAAGCTCTGCAAATCCACTTGATGAAAACATTAAATCAATAGTTGATACAGCAGAACCATATTTATAAGTTTGAATAATTCTTTTTAAGAGTATTTCTGAAAGAGTGTCTAGGGAGCCTGAGATTCTTTCAATTCTAGTGGAAAGATCGTTTATTTCCCTTTTTAGCTTTTCAATTTTTAAATTAGTTTCTTCAATTTTAAGAGTGGTAACTTTTGTTTGTCCGTCAATTAAGTCAAGCTGAGTTTTTAAGCTTTTTTCCTGCTTCCGAGCATCATTTAAATGAGCTTCAAGTTTTTCTATCTCTGCTTGTTTTTCAAGAAGAGCGTTTGATAAAGCACTGGTATCTTCTGCAAAAACGGGGGTTATAAAAAGAAGGGCTGAGAGACTAACAGCGAGTAATAGTAGTGATAGCTTTTTCATCTGGTTTCATCAGATTTTCAAATATCTTCTGACTGCGCTGAGTGATCCCAACCCCCCAACTATTAAAGCCAAAAGTAAACTGGCTCCCAGAAGAGCTAACATAAACAGGGGGTTAACAGGTAAAAGCTTAATTTCCCCCAAATAATTTTGGAGAAATGGTGTGAAATACCAAAGAAGGGTATAGCTCACAACCCAGGCAAAAAAAGCACCAGTTACCCCATAAAATATCCCTTCCAATATAAAAGGATTTCTAATAAAAGAAGGAGAAGCTCCTAAGAGTCTTTGAATTTCTATTTCAGACCTTCTGAGTCTTATCTTAAATCCAATAATCATAACTATAACAAGGGTGGCAAAAACCATTAAAAATCCAACAGTTGCTCCCCCGACACTTCTAATAACCGAAGTTACCGATGTTAAGGTCTCCACCACATTTTCAGGCACCATCACTTCTGAAACTACTGGCTCTTTTTTCAAAATTTCAGCAATAGGTTGAAGATCTTCCGGACTTTGAGTAGATATTTCCAAAGACGCAGGCAGAATATTAGCTGTTACAAGCTCTAAAAGTGCAGGATCAGCCTGATTTCTATCTCTGTAAATCTTTAAAGCATCTTCTTTTGAAATATATTTAGTTTCAGTCACTCTAGTTTCCTGTTTTAAAGCGTTTTCTATTAAGGTAATATCTTCGCTTGTTGTACCCTCCTTAAAAAAGGCAATAACCTGTGGTCTGCTTTCAAAATATCTTAAGGCTGATTGTGAGCCAGCTGCCAAAATAATAAAAGTTAAAAGAGCAAAAAAAGTTAAAAACATAACCATAATGGCAGCAGCTGCCTGGAAAGGTGTTCTTTGAATATTTCTTTTTGCGAATGATATTGCTCGGCTCATAAATTCATATTTTCAAGCTATGCTCATAAATTCATATTTTCAAGCTATGCTTATTCGTATTTTCCTTCCTTACTATCTTTTGAAACTTTGCCATCCTTTATAATAATGACCCTTCTTTTTAAAGTATTAACAATTTCCTGATTGTGAGTAGCCATAAGTATTGTTGTTCCCCAGGAATTAATTTCATTTAGAAGCTGAATTACTCCCCAGGCAGTTTTTGGATCTAAATCTCCTGTTGGCTCATCTGCAAGTAAAACATCAGGTTTTCCAACAATAGCGCGGGCGATTGCTGTTCTTTGGGCTTCTCCTCCTGAGAGCTGTCTTGGAAAAAGATTTCTTTTATCCCAAATTTCTACAAGTTTTAATATATGCTCAACCATTTTTGCAATTTCCTCATCTTTCTTTCCTAAAACTTCTAAAGTTATTGCAACATTTTCAAAAACTGTTCTGTCATCAAGAAGTTTGAAATCCTGGAAAACAACTCCCACCTTTCTTCTCAAAAAAGGCACATCCTTATCTTTTATTTTGGTAATATCCATATGTCCAACCATTAATTTTCCACTGGTAGGCATAATTTCTCTGGTTAAAGTCCGAAGTAAAGTTGATTTACCGGCACCTGAAGGACCAACAATGAAAACAAACTCCCCTTGTTTTATTTCCAGGGAGATATTATCAAGAGCGGTAGTTGAGCCAAATTTCTTTGAAACCGAGTCGAATAAAATCATCTATCACTGTACTTCCTCTACCTTACCAACATCCATCAACCAGCCTTCTTTAAGGGCTTTTTGTGTTTCTCCAAAAACTTTAACCTTTTTACCTTCAAAGGTAGATAAGTCTATAACAGATGATGTTAAGGCAACATGAACTGCACCATCTCTTTGAAGAACGTGTGTTCCTTCTGAATAATCACCATTGGCAGTGACTGGTTTTGCTTTTATAGTTCCCTCAGCAAAATCCCTAAAAGTGCGGCTGTCAGATGCAGCATTTTTAGCTTGAGTTCCAGGAAGGCCAGCACTAGTTAAAGGACCAACACTACCATTTTGAGCAAGAACAAAGCCTGTTATAGCTCCTAAAACAACAGAAGCAATTACCACAGATAAAAGAAGTTTTTTAGGGTTGTCAGTAAAACTTTTAGTTATTTTTTCCTCTGGGACAGTTTGACTTTGATCCATAATACTACCTATTATTTTCCTATAAATTGAGTAAAATGTCTACTCCCTAACTTCTGCTTCAATAAATTCCTGTAAATCTCCATCCAAAACAGCTTCAGTATTGCTAGTTTCAACTTGAGTTCTTAAATCTTTAACCATATGATAGGGGTGAAGAACATACGATCTGATCTGTGTTCCCCAAGAGCCTTGGGTATTTGATCCTCTTAACTCCTTGGTTAATTTAGCTTTTTCTTCTTCTTGCTTCTGCCAAAGTTTCCCAGCCAGCATTTTTAAAGCATTTTCCCTGTTTTGAAGCTGAGATCTTTCTGTTTGACAGGTGACAATGATGCCTGAAGGTTTGTGTTTAAGCCTGACAGCAGTTGAAACCTTATTAACATTTTGTCCTCCTGCGCCTCCGGATCTAAAAGCTTCAAATTCCAGATCATCATCTTTTATCTCAACCTCAGCAGGGTTTTCTATAACAGGTAAAACTTCTACCAAAGCAAAAGAGGTTTGACGGAGTTTATCTGCATTAAAAGGGGATTGTCTGACTAATCTGTGGGTTCCTGCCTCTCCTTTTAAATACCCAAAGGCTAGGGGTTCGTGTACTATCATAGAAACAGTCTTTATGCCTGCTTCCTCACCTGCCATTTCATCTGTTACTTCAAACTTCCAATCAGATTTTTCAAAATATCTTTGATACATTCTAACCAGCATTGAGGCCCAATCCATTGCCTCAACTCCGCCGGCACCAGAATGAACAGAAAGGATTGCTTCTGATTCATCGTGAGGCCCAGATAGAAATAATTTTAGTTCAAGTTGCCCTAATTCTTTTTCTAATTCCTTAAATTCAGCTTCTAAATCAGACAGCATAGAAATATCAGAAGAAAGTTCTATAGCATCATTAATTCTAGATTCTAATTTTTCTAAAGAATCCAAAGTTTTTTGTTTGTTAGATAAAGATTGGGTGACTTTCCTAGCTTCCTGAGGATCATTCCAAAAACCTTCCTTCATTGTTTGAGCCTCAAGCTCCCTAATTTCAGTTGATAGCTGGTCTTGGTTTATAGATTGGGCAACCTTCCCAAATCTCTCCTTTAAATCTTTAAGTTTACCCTGTATTTCATCCATTGGGAAATTATACCAATTTCTATGTTAGAATGTGCTCAGTATGTCAGATTCAAGGGATGAAATCATTCACATAATTCTTACAGGTGGAACAATTGATTCTGTATGGAGTGGAGCTAGAGATACTGTTGTTGTTTCTGAACATTCAGTTTTACCGGAATATTTTGAGGAAATCCGCAGGAATTTAAAATTCTATCAAGAACTTACATTTACAGAGGTTTGCATGAAAGATAGCAGGCAATTAACTGATGAAGATAGGGAGAATATTCTAAAAGCAGTTGAAGCAGCTGGTACAGATAAAATAATTATCACTCATGGGACTTATACAATGCCTGTTACTGCCAGATTCTTAAAAGAAAATTTAAAAAGAAAAGATCAGACAATAATTCTTACAGGAGCAGTAGTACCTCTCAAAGAATTTAATTTCTCTGATGGACCATTTAATTTAGGTTTTGCTTTTGCAGAGGTGCAAACCTTGGAACCTGGGATTTATGTTTGTATGAATGCCAAGGTTTTTATTCCTGAAGAAGTTGCCAAGAATACAGATGAAGCTAAGTTCTACTCCAAATTCCGAAACGAACAATGATTCTGCATATTGATACCAAAAAATATGCTCAATATAGACAAAATCGGTTATTTAGATAATAATGTGGGTATGAGCGAGCCTAGAGAAGGAAGCATAATTCCCAGCCCGGAAGTGAATAGTGCATTAAACTTAAGATTTTCAGGTGCTTCAGAAAAAGGGATTAAAGCAATTGTAAATAGAGATTTGGTTTATTTTAATAGTGATGAAGGATTAGCAATAGTACTTTCTAGCTATGGGCCAAATCCTGGAGGTATAAATCAGATGCTTCTAGATCTTTTGGTAAAGGGTAATAAACAAGTAGAAGGCAGATCTATGAGAGAAGCTGAAGGTCAAATGGAGCAAATGATTGACGGAGCTTCAGAAAAATTTGTTAAAGAAACTCAAGGAGTTGGGGGTTGCAGTGTCACAGGTGTTAAATTTTTTGAGTTTGATGGACAAAGAGCAGGTATAATATTTTCAGCCGGTAGGACAAGATTTTATAAATTCCAAGTACAAGATGGCAGATTTTTAGACTTACTGACCTCTGATGGGGTTATTTCAAGAGGTAAAGATCGTGAGATGACAAGAGACTGGTTTAAAATATTAGATCAAGTTACTACTCAGGAGGAGATAAATGGACTGGCTCCAGAGCTTAAAAGGTTGTGGGATGAAAATATGGAAAATCCTCTTATAGAATTTAGTAGACAAAACTCAATTCAAGTATTAAACACCCCTATTTTCGAAGGCACAAAAATAGTCCTAACAACCCCTGGGGTTCATAGAAACTTGACTGGGGATGAAATGTTCCAGGCAATAGAAGAAACACCTGAGCCAGCAAAAGCATTAGTGGATCTGGCCCAACAAAGATCTCAAGATCCAACTAATGTAAGAGCAAACCAAAGGTACAATCATTCTGCGGTTGTTGTTGAAGATATTTCTTAAATTTCATGATTCTGCATGTTGATATCAAAAATCAGAAATCTCAATAATGCTAAAATTAGGAGATGGCGAAGGTTATTATTCTTTTTATTCTTGTGTCTATTATTGGAGCATCCGGGGGGACTTTTGGTAAAGTTGCCTTGCAGGACTTTCCACCCTCAATTATTGTCTTTTTAAGATTCTTTCTGGCAGCAATTATACTTCTTCCTTTTGTATTAAGAGAAAAAATTACAATTATCCCGGGAACTTTTAAGAATTTAGCTTTTGCAGGGACAGCACTAACTTTAAATCTTTTGCTTTTTGTTTCAGGGCTTCAATATACAAGCATAATTATGTCTCAGCTGATGTTTATTCCAAGTGCCCTTTTGGTGGGTCTAATTGGCTTTCTTTTTTTAAAAGAGAAAATCTCTAAGAATCAGATTATTGGTTTAATACTGGCAATCCTAGGTATGAGCATTCTTTTATATGGATCAATTAAATCTCAGGATATTTTATCTTTGGGAAAACCCATAGGTAATATATTGGTTGGTATTGGTGTTTTATTTTGGTCCTTTTATTTGGTATTTTCCAGAAAACTCTCAAAAGTTTATTCTCCGATTGCTATAGCATTTTCTAATTTTTTATTTGCAGCAATTATTTCTTTACCTTTTGCTCTTTGGGAATTTAAAAGCGGACACTTTTTAATAGCTGAGGTTACAACCGCTGGAATTTTGGCAATACTTGGATTAACTTTGATTTCATCAATCGCCTTTTATCTTATTTTACAAAGGCTAATTAAATTGACCTCAGCCTTTATTGGATCCTTAACTGTATATGGAGTTTTCTTAAGTGTTTCCATATTAGGACCAATTTTTTTCTCGGAAAAAATCACACTGACATTTTTAGTTGCTGCTGGTCTAATTATTCCAGGAGTACTGATTGCCACAAGATCTGGTAAAATTCAAAAATGATTCTTACTATTGATACAAAAGATCAAAAGCAGGTTCTTGTTTCTCTTAAAAAGGATGGGGAAGTGGTGAGTAGTATGACTTCTGAAAATGAGTATGGATCACAAGCCCTGCTCCCATTAATTGAAAAACTTCTGAAAAAGAACAAAATGGAATACAAGGATTTGAAAGAGGTGGAAGTGGAAATTGGACCAGGGTCTTTTACAGGTTTAAGAGTGGGGGTGTCTGTTGCCAATGCTTTGGGATATTCTTTAAATATTCCTGTTAATGGTAAAAAGATTGAGACAGAACTACAGTATTAATAAGGAGCTCGTCACAGTAAAAAGCACCGCTCGGCTAGTGGCCTCG
>Ga0209542_10005899_pt1 | contig 24130 bp, 23 predicted proteins | sample RifCSPhighO2_01_FD_184028 | JGI IMG/M metagenome (GOLD analysis project Ga0209542, IMG submission 184028) | Soil microbial communities from Rifle, Colorado - Rifle CSP2_plank highO2_0.1 (SPAdes) (version 2) | ecosystem: Environmental > Terrestrial > Deep subsurface > Rock core/Sediment ...
TCAAGTGAATAGTAACTCCTAATAAAATTATGAGAATTAACAATAAAACTGTATTTAATTTTGACCCAAAAAATTTATTTTCCATAGTATTTTAAATGTTATGATTAGAATTTTACTTCAACATTATTCTTCGCCGCGTCCCCTTCTTCAAGATCAAAAAATTCCATTTGTTTGAATGAGAATATTCCTGCGATTATATTGCCTGGGAATTGTTGGATTTTTGTGTTCAAGTCGCGCACATTGCCATTGTAAAATCGGCGAGCAGCTTGGATTTTGTTTTCAGTATCGGAAAGCTCGCGTTGCAATTCAAGGAAATTTACATTAGCTTTCAAATCCGGGTATGCTTCGGCAATACCAAAAAGTCCTGTGACAGCGGCGCCCAGCATTTTCTCTGCACTTGCATGTTCCCCCACTGTCTTTGCACCCATTGCAGTTGCTCGAGCTTGTGTCACCTTTTCAAAAGCTGTGGATTCATGTGTGGCATAACCCTTTACAGTACTTACCAAGTTTGGAATCAAATCATATCGGCGCTTTAGTTGAACATCGATATCCGCCCAAGCTTCCTTTGCGTGATTGAAAAACCTGACAAAACTATTGTATGCGGAAATTGGCCAAATAACTAAAACAATAACAGCAATGATTATAATAATTAAAAGTGTACTCATAACGATTTTAAATGATTAATAATAAACAAACTAATTATAGCATCTTTTTATTATTATTTGCCTTTTGTTGCCAAAGGACCAACAATGGTGACGCTAAAAATATTGAAGAATATGTCCCAAAGAACATTCCAGCGGTAAGCATAATAGCTAAAAGACGAGTTGAATCCGGACCCCATATAGCCAATGCTATAAGAGCAAGTATAACACTAAGAGCTGTTGCAATTGATCTTTGATATACTTCATTAATACTTTTACCGACAGTTTCTTCAAAATTTCCATTGTTCTTTGATCGCAAATTTTCTCTGATTCGGTCAAATACAACAATAGTATCTGAAACGGACAAACCTAAAATAGTTAATATTGAAACTACAAACAGTGTATCAATTTCAATATTATAAAAATGTGACAATGCTACAAATATTCCTGTTGGAATTATAACATCGTGAAGAAGTGTACCAATTGCAACAATTCCATACTTCCATGATTTTACTGGATACGAAACTTTACGAAAAGCAATAGCGATAAATATAACTATCCCAAGTGATACAAGAATGATAGACATAATGGATTTGCGAGCTAATTCTTTACCCACAGATGGACCAATAGTTGTATAACCAACAACAGACATTCCAGGATAAGAAGATGAAATAAAAGAACTTAATCCTTCTCTTTGAGCAGGGTTTATTTCATGCATTTTCAAAACAAAACTATTACTACCCAATGGTTGAATTAAAATTTCCGGAGCATCAGGAAGAGATTTTAAAGTTGTATTTAATAATTCAACTTCTGGACGAGAAGAATCTTGCCAACTAACTTCTATAGAAGTTCCACCCTTAAAATCAATCCCGGGTTTGAATCCAAAAATAACCATTGATAAAATCGCAGCAAGTGTTAAGAATACGGAAACTATAATAAAAATTTTTTTGTGTTTAATGATGTACATAAATGATTAGTTAAAAGTTTATAAGGTTTTAAAGTAGAAAGATTTTCCACTTTATAACTTTAAACTTTATGACTTGATAACTATTTTAGCATTTTTAAATCCCGACCCAAACAAAAACTGTGCTAATTTGCCTTCGCGACCAAGCGAAATTGATCCAAAAAATCTTCGACTTACTGAATATGCAACAATTAAGGATATCAATGTTCCCATAAAGAAAGTAAATGCAAAACTTTTAATCAAGGCTGTACCTGTAGCATATAAAATAAAAGCTGTTATTAAACTTGATACATTAGAATCCCGAACCGATGTCCATGCTCGTGAAAATCCAGCGGTCAAACCATCGCGAATTGTCCCACCATGAGCAACTTCTTCTTTCATTCTTTCAAAGACCAAAATGTTCGCGTCCACTGCAATACCGAGAGATATAATGAATCCGGCAATACCTGCAGCTGTTAATGTTACAGGCCATAATTTAAATATCGCAAGCATGATAGCTACATAAATTGCCAAATTCAATACTGCAATTACACCTGGTAATCGATACCAAAGTATCATAAATAATGCAATTGCAATAAAACCAATTACACCTGCTTTGACCCCTGCATCTGTTGCAACAGCACCCAAGGTTGCGCCTATATTTGAAGTTGATACAAGTTCAATTGGTACAGGAAGTCTTCCAAAGTTAAGTTTATCTTTTAATTCTTTAGCTTCTTTAATATTAAAACTTCCACTAATTACAGCTTGCCCACCTGTAATTTCTTCGTTAACATTTGGTGCGGAAATTATTGCTCCATCAAGATATATTGCAATAGTTTTACCAACATTAGCTTTTGTAATTTCTGCAAATAATTTTGAACCTTCATCATTCCAAGTAATAGATACTGTTGGAAGACCTGTTGTTTGATCAAATGTGGCATCAGCTCTTTTTAGATAAGATCCATCAAGACCCGACGAAACATATTGTTCAATTGCTCCAAGATTAACATTGCCGTCTTCACCAATAGTTACTGGAATTGCCTCGTCTTTATTTCTTTCAACTTTAAATTCCAAAGTTGTTGTTTGTCCAATAACACTAACAGCTTCAGCAATATCAGTAATTCCTGGAAGTTCAATTGTTAATCTTTCTTCATTACCATTACTAAAATTTGCAGCTTGGGTTCGGACAACGGCTTCGGAGACACCTTTGAATTTTTTACTATCCAAAATACGATTTTCAATAACTTGTCGTAATGACCCCATTTGTGTACCAACATCTTGTGGCTCGATTTTTGAAACATCAGCACGATATACAAGTTGTGTTCCGCCGGACAAATCAAGCCCCAATCGAAATGGTTTGTTTAAAAAACCAGTGTGAGTTTGACCCGAAATTTTTGGTTCACTGGTATATACAAAATAACCAATACCTACGGCTACAACCAAAATTAAAAATGCTACTATTCTTCGTTTCCACATATAAATAAATTTGACTAAAAGACATTACTAATAACAATACTACAAGAGATTTACAAAAATAGTCTACCACAAAAACAAGCTAAAATCTACTGAATTAATAAGCTTTTTTACCTATTGCTTTTTATATTTATATATGCTATAATATACACAAGCCAATCAAAATATGAAAAAAACTATAGCATTACTGGTAATCATTACCAGCGGGTTTGCAGGCAGTACGTGCTTCGCCCAAAAAAGCTCTTTTTTTATTGAAGAACAAAACATTTACAATCACGAGGTGGGTAAAATAACCCCGCAAGCATTCTTTTGGCTTTCGCATGACGCGACAACTCATTGGGGTATGTTTGGTTTCGCAATGGCTAACAACAGCTGGGGCGAGATCTATGCTGGACCAAAGTACACAGCCTACATCAAACACGGTATTCTTGAGTTTGGGGTTGGAGTTGGTTTTGAGTCTTCAAAGAACAATGGCTTGCGTAATGCAGCTTATATCTTTGGCGAAACAAGAAAAAACGAGCAACCTGTAAAATCCAAAAATCAATTCATGATTTATGGTGAACACGGACCAAGCGGACCATGGGCATTTGTATATTACACTTATGGTGTTACAAAACATTTGTCGGTAGGATTACATACACAAAGATTTTCTGCAACTGGGCCAAGGATTCAGTTCGACTATAAAAGCTTTATGCTATATGTCATACCTGGTATAGATATCGAGACTGGTGATCCAACTGGACATTTAGGACTAAGACTATATTTTTAAAGCACCTCAATGTGCAAACACGCAGGACTGTAATGATCCTGTTTTTTATTTTTATAAACCCACCTGTAACACTTTCAAGCACCTGCTTCAATCTGTTACAAACTATAATACACATAGGACGGTCCTATGTATACTTATAGTTTCAAAAATATCTTTTTAAACCACGGGCGGAAGAGTTTGATGACAAAATATGCACTGGCAATACCAATAATGTAACCCGCGACAATATCAATAGGATAATGAACTCCGGAAATTATGCGTGCCAAACCAATAATAAGGGCTGAGAGTAAGAAATACCAACCTCTTTTTTTATGATAGAAAAACATTGCAAGTGCTAAAGATGCAAAAAATGTAGCGTGGCCTGATGGAAAAGAATTATATCCCCCATGAACAAATAAGGGTACTACACCAGAAAGAAACGGTCGCGGAATTGCTAAACTATATTTTATTATATAAGTAATACCCATAGCTAAAACAACAGAACCTGTTACCCAGAAACCTTCTGTTATTGCTCGTTTAATATTTCGAAATGGGCTTAACTCTGGAGATTGAGATACAAGTTCTCGATACATTAATAAACAAGCATAGCCAATTACAATGTACTGAAAATACTTTGCTAAAAAAATAACAATTGCATCAACAACTGGCCATTGCCAAGCAAAACTATATAAAAAAATAAATAAATTAGACATGGTAATTTTTTGTTAAAACTTTTTTCTCCGCACTAGAAATTATATTTTCCATAAGACATGCTACAGTTACGGGCCCAACACCGCCAGGGGTTGGGGTGACGAAACTTGCTTTTTGGGATACAGTTTCAAAATCAATATCACCTAATAAAACATTCTCAATTTCTAGTGTCCCAGCATCTATGACAATCACATCTTGTTTAATTTCATTACCTTTTATAATTCCAGGTTTGCCAACTGCTGTAATTATAATATCTGCATTTTTTAAAATTTCTTTTTTAAGAATTTCATCTGTTTGACTATCAATTATTTTAACTTGTCCACCTTTGTGGATCAATGTATTTTGTATTTGTAATAAATGTGTTATTGGTTTACCAACTAATCTCCCCTGCCCAACTATTGCAATATTTTTTCCGCCTTCTTCAAAATTGGCGGATGATGAATTATTATTAACTGCTTCGTCTAATATTTTTTTTACTGCACTAACTGTTGGCATAATTAGCATATCAGTAAAATCTTGAGTATTATAAAATGAATTTGAATAAGTATTTGATAAGCCATCTACATCCAAGTCAAGTGGTATAAAATCTAAAACTTTTTGTGTATCAATATGATTTGGCAATGGTAATTGTACAATAATTCCACAAATATTTGGTCTTAAAACTAATTCTTTAATTTTATTAATTACACTTTCAGTTGTGCAAGATTTATCTAGATTTCCATCAATGAAACTGATCATTAGGTCCTCGGCTATATTCTTTTTCATATTTACATATCTTAATGACGGCCCATCGTTCCCTATTAAAATATCTGAAAATTCAGGCACAAATGACAAAAGACTGATTCTTTTTTTTAAATCTTCAAGAATGCTTTTACTAAATTCTTTTCCATTAAATATCACCATATTGTTTTTCAAGTCCTAAAAACTCATTTCTCATATCATCTCTATGAAATGAACGACTATATTTACGCATAGCTTGCAATATACCAAGACCTAAAAATGATGCAACAATGTGCGACCCCCCATAGCTCATAAATGGCAAAGTGATTCCAGTTACTGGCATTATACCCATATTCATACCAATATTAATAACAATATGACTTAAAAACATGAGAGCTATGCCAATGCCAAAAAGAATTTCAAAATTCGTGGCTCCATAAAGTGCAGTCATTAATATACGAATAATAACAATACTATACAAAATAAGTAATATTAAAACACCAACAAAACCCCATTCTTCAGCATATGCTGCAAAAATAAAATCAGTTTGATATTCAGGTAAAAAACGCAAACGAGATTGTGTACCAAAACCAAGACCTTTGCCAATAACTTGCCCAGAACCAACTGCAATTGTTGACTGCAAAACATTATACCCACTACCATGAACATCAGCGAGTGGATTTAAAAAATTACTAAGTCTTTGTTTTTGATAAGGTGCAAAAACAAAAATATATAAACTCGCAAAAATTACAAGACCAATTGTTGTTAAAATTAATATATGTTTTTTGGATAGACCTGAAGCTAAAACCATTCCAAACCAAATAATACCTAATATCATAGCGGAACCAAAATCTGGTTGCAAAAATACAAGTAAAAATGGAATAAACATATACAAACCAGAAACAACAATATGACGAATATGTGCAATTTCTACATGACGACGAGAAAAATATTTAGCTAAAACTAGAACTAAAATAACTTTCATTAAATCAACTGGTTGAAAACCAAAAATACCAAATTTAAACCATGATTGTGCACCATTTATAAAATTCCCAAAAACGAATAATAGCAGTAATAAAAAAACACAAATAAAATAAAATGTTAAAACAATGCTGGATTTACGAAAAAATCTAGGATCTGTAGTACTTGCTAGAAAAAATATACAAATTCCAATAATTATTGAAATAACTTGTTTCTTGAAAAAAATAGTATCACCAGACAATGGCCAAAGAGCCCCAAGCCCAAAAACAAGTATTGGAATAATGGCTAAAAATAAGACCCAATCTATATTTTTAAAAACTGATTTTAAAGTAAAACTACTTTGCATAGGAAAAAGGATTAATGCGTTTTATCAATTCATATCTTTTTGGGTCTTTTCTAAATTGATATGGCCAAGAAAAAAATAAAGTTGCTTGCGAACGAGCGTCAAGAGCCGTTCGTGTTTTACTAGCAGCAATTGGTTCATCATTTTCGTCATAAACAATAACAATATAATCAGATTCTGGTACAGGGGAAAGGCCATTATTAGATATTTTAACAGTTAATCTTTCAGTCTCTAAAACAGTTTCTCTTTGCCATAAAGATACATCAATTGGTAATGAATTACTGTTGACTTTGGTTTTTTCAAAATAAATAATATTTTCATCCCAAGTAAAACGAACTCGTGCCGGAATTCTTTCACCAGTACGGATCTGAGGTTCAAAAACTGCAAATTCACTCGCAGATGGAATAAATGTATTTCCTTTTACTTCTTTAATTATTGCTCCGGCTTCATCATAAATAGTAAATGTATAACTAGCATTTCGTGAACCTGCGGTCGGGGCAGTACTTGTTAACATTGCAACTACATTGTAAACATCTTCACTAATAAAAAATATATTTGCCCAATCTACTTTTGGTAGTGCAACTGTCTTTGGGCAATATAATTGACATTGTCCACCACAATCAACACCTGTTTCAATACCATTTTGTTTGAGATCTGTACAAGTTGGTGCACGAAAAATAATTGGATAAATAATAATAAAAAGAATGATTAGGATTACTAATCCAAAAATTCCAAGATAACTTAATTGTCTGCGAGATCTCCATGACATATTAATTATTGTAACATAAAAAAGCCGACCCCGCAGGGGTCGGCTTTTTTGCTTCAGAGCTCTGTTCTCCCGACTACCTACTTTCCCATAAAAATAGTATCATCGGCACTACAATGTTTCACTTCTTTGTTCGGAATGGGAAAAGGTGGTTCCACTGCGTCAAATCAGGAGAACAGAAATCTGAAACCTAAAACAAACTATATAATAAACAATACAAATTTATCCCGTAGTAAATTTTATTTTACTTTGGGATTAGCGTTAACTAAAAGGGTAACAACCAAACATTATCCAAAAACAAACAAATCAAAAATGGTTTATATAGTTCCTGATAAGATGGGGTCATTAGTATATCTTGGCTGAACACATTGCTGTGCTTACACCTAATACCTATCAACGTAATCATCTCTTACGTCCCTCATAACGATTCATAATCTTGGAGGTAGCTTCCTTCTTAGATGCTTTCAGAAGTTATCTATGCCCAACATAGCTACCCGGCAGTCCAACTGGCGTTAGAGCCGGTACACCAGAGGTTAGTTCATCTCGGTCCTCTCGTACTAGAGACAACTCTCCTCATGAATCAACGCCTGCAGTAGATAGGAGACCAACCTGTCTCACGCATTCTTGTTTTATATTTGTGTTCTGTTCGTACACAAAACCTTTATTACTAAAGGAATCGGACTATAACTTTACCCGAACATTTTTATGTTTTAGGGTAATCAACATTTAGTCTCTACGGGCATAATGTGCGAATTTTTCGTTTCTTTGAATAATTTAAATCTTGAAATGAATTACATAGTTGTAATATTGTTTCAAAATCTTCTTCATTTTTAACTAATTCTTTTTGTTTAAGAATTTGTTTTAAGATCATAATTTGCTTCTTTTTCAGAATTAAATATGGACTAATTATATCGATAAAATTAAGAATATCTTCTTTTTTACCAATAATATATTCAGTAACTCCATCTTTACGCATACGAACATGACCAAAACCGATCAGTTTGTAAACTTCCTGAAATAGATTGGATTTCGATGATTGATAAAATACAATATACGGAGCAATTTGATAACCAAACTTGTAAGTTTGATTTTTCTTTGCTTGCACATAAATACTTCCATCAGCATCAAGAAATCCGGCTAAATATGCTCTTTGTTGTAACGATAATTTCATATTATTTCCCTCGGTATTATCCTATCATGTGGCGGTTTAAACCACAAGGACTTCACCGATATAAGTTGATCACACATCTTGTTATTACTAACAAGTGTCGCCGTGAATATGTCGTTTTTCCTCGTGGGTTCAAACTGTTCAAGAGCCCAGCTTTTTGCTTTATGCTTCTTGCTTTTAGAATTATCTAACAGCAAACAGCTAAAAGCTTACAGCTTTTGCTTCTGAACGGTTTGAACCCAGCTCGCGTATCTTTTTAAATGGCGAACAGCCATACCCTTGGGAGCTTCTCCACCCCCAGGATAAGATGAGCCGACATCGAGGTGCCGAACTCCGCCGTCGCTATGGACGCTTAGGCGGAACTAGCCTGTTATCCCCAGAGTAGCTTCTATCCGTTAATCTTCGGCCTCATCTAATGAGAACCATCGGTTCACTAGGTTCTGCTTTCGCATCTGCTCGACCTGTCCGTCTTACAGTTAAGCTAGCTTATGCCCTTGCACTATCGGCACGGTTTCCATTCGCGCCTAGCTAACCTTAATAAACTCCTCCGTTACCTTTTAGGAGGATACCGCCCCAGTAAAACTACCTGCCAGATACTGTCTCCTGCCGTTTTTGCCGTCAAGATTAGAATGCACATCTTTAGAAAGTGGTATTTCACTGACGAGTATTACAAAACCGAAATCTTGTACATAACCTCTCCCACCTATGCTACGTAATAAAAACATACACCCAATATCAAGCTGTAGTAAAGCTTCTGGGGTCTTTTCGTCTATCTGCAGGTAATCGGCATCTTCACCGATACTGTATTTTCACCGGGCTGGTCCTCGAGACAGTTCTCCAGTCATTACACCATTCGTGCGCGTCGGAACTTCATGTGTTTACTTCGCTTAACTACATCACTGTAGGCGAAACCCACTATTACTAGTGGCATAGACTATATCTTCATCTCAACGCTTTTTGCATATTGCGTTTTTTATTGAGAGCCGGCGTATTATAAACTAAATTAATAGTCTATCTAGATCAAATTTATGCATAAATGACCTAAGTCGTTACGGGGTCAATCTTGCCTGCAATAAATATTGTTATCGACAAGACGACTTCCCACGGTATTACCCTTTACCACGCATTTTGTGAAGGGCTTCACCGTTATAGCCAGATTTAATTCCAAAATCACTCTTGGAATGGGCAGTTTCCTACCCGACAAGGTACTTCGCTACCTTAGGACCGTTATAGTTACGGCCGACATTCACCAGGGCTTATAGCGCCAGCTTGATATAATCGCACCAGCACTAGTTGACCTTCTGGCATTGGTCAGGTGTCACCCCCTATACATCCTCTTACGAGTTCGCAGGGAGCTGTGTTTTTGATAAACAGTTGCCAGAGAAACTTTCGCTGCGGCCGGTACCATTTTGTGGTATCGGCAAGCCTTATCCCGAAGTTACGGCTGCTTTTTTGCCGAGTTCCTTGAGGACCACTCACCCGTTCGCCTTGGTCTACTCGACCTAATCACCTGTGTCGGTTTGCGGTACGGTTTTATATATACTATAGCTTAGAAGCTTTTCTCGGAAGAATGCTCCCCTATCTCTAACTCGGCGAACCGAATCATTGATACATATCTGGTCATTGTCATTAAAGACAGTATCCCGGATTTGCCTGGAATACAAGATGCGACATGCATACAGAAAGCCATTAATCTGCATAGAGTACTATTCTCCGTCCCTCCATCGCATATATATAAAGTGCAGGAATATTAACCTGCTGTCCATCGAGTTCGGTTTTCACCATCCCCTTAGGACCGACTAACCCAACGCTAATTATTATTACGTTGGAAACCTTGATTTTTCGGCGGAAGTGGTTTTCACACTTCTTGTGGTTACTTGTGCCAACATTCTTACTTCATTGCGCTCCACGATTGGTCACCCGCACGCTTCAGTGCGGCAATGAATACTCTCCTACCGCTTAATTTTTCCGGAGAAAAATCAAACCCGCGACTTCGGTACAATACTTAGCCCCGATTATCTTCGGCGCAGAGTCTCTCGATGAGTGAGCTGTTACGCTTTCTTTAAATGATGACTGCTTCTAAGCCAACATCCTCATTGTTTGAGAAACTCCACCTCCTTGAGTGCACTTAGTATTAATTTAGGGACCTTAATCTGCGATCATGGGCTGTTTCCCTTTTGACTGATGGAGCTTCGCCCCCATAGTCTAACTGCCGCGTTTTTAGTCATTGGTATTCGGAGTTTGATAGGATTCACGAGATTGCTCCCTGTTGAATCCTTCCAGTGCTCTACCCCCAATGGGAACACGCGACGCGAGCCCTAAAGCTCTTTCGGAGAGAACCAGCTATTACCAAGTTCGATTAGCTTTTCACTCCTTACCACAAGTCATCCGAAGATATTGAACGGTCTATCGGTTCGGTCCTCCTTTCTCATTTCTGAAAAATTCAACCTGCTCATGGCAAGCTCACTTGGCTTCGGGTCTCATTCGTACTACAGAAAACGCGCTATTAACACTTGGTTTCCCTACGGCTGCGTGGGTTTTAGCCACTTAGCCAAGCAATACGAATGAACTCGTTGGCTCATTCTTCAATAGGCACGCAGTCACCCTAAATCCTTGCGGATCGGGCTCCTACTCATTGTAAGCATATGGTTTCAGGTCTATTTCATTGTCCTCCCGGACTGCTTTTCACCTTTCCCTCACGGTACTAGTTCACTATCGGTCTTTAAGAATATTTAGCCTTGGCAGTTAGTGCTGCCGGATTCACACAAGCTAGTCATGTCCTGTGTTACTCAAGAATAAAGACAAAAGAGACACATATGTTTTTGTTACGGGACCATCACCCTCTACGGTGTATCTTTCCAGATACTTCACATACACATGTATTTTGTAACTCTTCTCGTAAAACGACGTCTCCATCTTACAACCCCCAGATCAAGATGGCGTGCTCGATATTGCTATCAAACAAACCATCTTGCTCTAGGTTTGGGCTTCTTCCTTTTCGCTCGCCGCTACTGGGGAAATGATTCTCGAATAAATTCGAGACTTGTTTTCTATTCCTCCGGGTACTGAGATGTTTCACTTCCCCGGGTACGCATATACGAAGTCAAGTCGTATATCATCTTGGTTTACAAGATGAGGTTTCCCCATTCGGACATCTTCGGATCAAAGGTTATTAGGCACCTCCCCGAAGCTTATCGCAGCCATATCACGTCCTTCATCGCTTCTTAAAGCCTAGGCATCCACCATATGCTCTTGGTTCCCATCAGGAACCATATACACCACAACATATACGAGGGTCTCGTATATGATTTTTCTTTTTGTTTGAGGCAAACTTTTAATAAATTAAAAGTTGCCCGGATTTTGTTACAGTTGTTACCTACATCCTGTGTGAGAAAAGACCCAAACACTATGATGTCATAGCGTAGGAAAATCACAACAGGAATACTTGCATTGTTATTATATAGTTGTCAAAGTTCATTTCTGTACCGATATATTTAACCAAAATAAAAACCGCTTTTAGGCGGTAGAAACAATGCTTCAAAAAGAAGGTTGTCCTAACCGCGAACTTTTGGAAGATAATTTCTTTTAAACATATCGATGGGGAGAGTATATACGAAAGATAATTTAAAGTCAAGAGCCCTGCAGGCTATGCCTGCAGGGCTCTTTTCACACTTTATAAACTTTAAACTTTTAACTATTTTTACTGTCTTGGACGAACTTCGTCATGCAATCGAGATAGCATACCGGCAGCTATATCCTTGCCACCAATACCTATTGCAATAGCACCGCCAACAGCAATCATACCAATGAATCCAACTACGATTATGTATATCAATGTTGATGCAATACCCAAAGCTGTAAGAGCGATCAGGATTGCAAAAATCCAAATCATATATTTTGTAAAGCTACCAAGTGCAACTGCAGATTTTATATTGACACTACGAGCAGCAGTAATTACTGCACCCTTCATACCATCAGCAATAACAGCTGCAATAATCAAAGCAAGTCCTGCACGAATTATTTTTGGAATATATTCAATGACTCCAGCTTTCAATAGTGCTGTAGTTTCAGATAGTCCCAAAAGCTCTAATGTAGGAACCAAGAAAATTACAATTAATGACCAACGAACTATTTCACCTATTATTTTACCGATAGAAAAATGAACACCATTTTTTGCCAATGCACCAGTAACCCCAGCTTGTTCAAAAAGATGTTCAAACTTTGTTTTTTTAGAAATGGATTGTATTGCTTTGGAAATAATTCCAGCAAATGCCCAACCAACAAAGAAAAGAACAAGAGCGATAATAAGTTTTGGTAAGAAAGCGATAACGCCAACACTTACACTTTGCAAAGAGATGCGGAATGCATCAGCCCATGTGATAAAAACATCCATACGAATATAATAATTATAATAAATCTATTAATAAAGCTTCGACTATTAACATAGTTATATTATACCAAGTAAATTACAAAAAAGCTCATTTTGGGTAAAATCTGTGGATAACTATTTAGGCGGAAGAGGTTAGTTTATACTCCGTCTAGTCGAAATAGGCAAAACATCAATCAATCTTTCATGAGGATAATCCAATACATCAGCAATCAATTTATCATACATATTCATTCGGTAAATAAAATCATCAGTATCAAATACAGCGTACGCTAATTCGCGACCAATTTCAGCTTCAACTTCTCGCAGTGCGCGGTCAACTTTTTTAGGTTCAATATCTTTACCTACAATTAATACATCCAATCTTGAATCAGATGTCCCAGTTAATATCCCAGACAAAACCAATAATTTTAATTTACCAGTTTGTTTTAATTTTTTAACTAATGCATTTCGATTCAAAGTACTATTTTCTAAAATCAAATCAGCCAATGACTGACTATGTGGGAATGATGCATTTAATGTTACACCTTTGACTTTTTTACTTGTACCTCGGGAATTAACTACAGTTACTGTAGTATCTTTTATTAACCCGGCTTTTTTAAATTGATTAAGTTCTTTGCGTAAAGTAGAAAGAGAAATTTTAGAACGAATAGAAAGTTCTTTTACAGTAAAACGCTTGTCGGGATTCATTAAAAAATGCCGCATTAGTTTTACTCGTGCCAGTGAGCCAAATAGTATCCCCAAAGTATCCATTCGTCTACAATACCATAAAACCATTCATCTTTCCAGACTTATATATTAACTTATACACCTATCTTACAAACCTACATTTATACATAATAAAAACCCCGAATTGGGGTTTTTATAGATAGCGCCTGAGGCGCTATCTGAACTACTTCAGTTCTACGGTTGCTCCGGCTGTTTCAAGTTGTTTTTTGAAATCTTCAGCTTCTTCTTTTTTCAAGCCTTCTTTCATAGTAGATGGTGCTCCATCAACTAAATCTTTAGCTTCTTTAAGACCAAGACCAAGAATTTCTTTAACAACTTTCATAACTGCGATTTTTTGTTCACCAGCTGATGTTAATACTACTGTATATGCTGACTTTTCTTCAGCTACTTCTCCAGCTGCGGCTGGTCCTGCGACTGCCATTGCACCTGCTTTGACATCAAATTTTTCTTCCAAAACTTTTACAAGTTCATGAAGATCTAATACTGACATCTTTTCGATTTGACTTATTAAGTCTGCGAATTTTGTATTTTCCATAATAAATTAGGTTTTAGCTTTTAGCTTTTAGGTTTTAGCTTTTAGTTAGCACCTAGCAACTATAAACTTTTACTTGTAATATTTTTGCCCTAAACCTTAAAGGTCGGGTAAGGTGAGCTTAAAAAGATTTTTTAAGCTTTAGCCTTTGCAATTTCAGCAAGAGCTGTAGCAAATTTTTGAATCGGAGCAATAAGAACCGATACAAGCTGTGTGTACAAAACATCGCGACCAGGAATTGTTGCAATAGCCAACATAGCATCACTGCCCAAGTATGTATTTTCATATACACCTCCGACAATAGATACGACGCCTTTATGAGTTTTTGCAAATTCAAAAACTTCTCGAGCGGCGGCTATTGGATCAACACTGGTTGCAATACCTATTTGTCCTGCAAGTTCTGGGTGTTCCCCAGCATAATTCATGTCAGACATTGAACGCTTTGCAAGCGTTTTTTTAATGACAGTATAAGTTATGTTCGCATTTTCAAGTTTTCGACGAAATTCATTCGTATCAAAAACATTAAATTTGCTAAACTCTACAAAAACAACACACTGCTTGCCTTTTAAAATCTCTGTCAAATTATTTGTTTGACTTTGTTTTTGTGCAAGTGTAATTGCCATCCCGCTAGAAATAGTTCCGTGCGAAATATTTAAAGTTTAAATATTTCTATCGGAACGTATTTTATTAACTATTAAAACTAAATCGACTTTAATTACGATTTATTATATACATATCCAAGAAACTAAATAATTTCATACGGGACATGTATAATATATAAATAAAATGAACCGCTAATCTACCATAAGGTAGTGCGGCTGTAGTCCCTCGCTACGCTCGGGACCTATGGTCCTTTACAAAAACGAGTTCGACTTCGGTGGGTATTATGCTTAGTTGCTATTTGCTAGTTGCTAGTTGTATCAATGAAGCTCAACTAACAGCTAAAACCTAAAAGCAAAAACCTTGCGCCCCACTGTCTACAGCCATTACAAACATCCTAGCACAAATAGCTAAAAAAGCAAATAAAAAAGCCGGTCCCACTGGTATGGGCCCGGCAACTTTTTCAGAGGTTATAACTTAAAATTTCCTTAAAATTTTATCGGAACTTTTTTGTTATTGTGCTTTTTTAATAGCAACCTCTGTAAAATCTTTGCGGAATTTTGGACAATCTTCCTGTCTGATGTAAAGAACAAGAAAATTAAACACAAAGATTTTAAGCTTACAGGGATCGACTAATTAACCCCTAATCAGTTCATAAATTATGATACTCCAAATATCCAACTTTGCAAGGATTTAAGTATGTGATTATTAACAGGTAAATTAACGATTGTTATTAGTTGAGTTAGTTTGATTTTGTGTATCAGCAGTAGCTTTTTGATCATTATAATAAAGAATCCCTATTCCTATAGCGATCATTACCGTAAAACCAATTATTACTTTCATTGTATGGGTCATCCCTATAATATAACATATTCCTATCATACCCCGCACCAGATAGCGCCTCAGGCGCTATCTGGGTACTAAGCAAGGCCTAGCGGTTCAGGAGAAAGATTGCGAGAGAGAGGATCGCGAGGTTTAGGAGGATTATACCTGTTGTCTTCCAAAATGATTTTGTCTTGCGGTATGAAAGGAAAAGAAAGAAAATAGAAATAAAGATACCAATTAATAGTATTTTTAGATCACCGTTATTTCTATCTTTTAAAAAATTGATATACACACCTAGCCCTAAAAAAATAATTGCCCATGATGACAGAAAATAAATTGTTTGTTTAATTGAAAAAAATCTATATGTAAGCAATGAAACAATAACACCAATTGGAAGTAATACAAGTAAAGATAACATAAAATTAAAAAGAGTAGCTCCACTAAATATATCCATCATAAACTATTTTCTTTTAAAAATTTTTCTAATAAAATCGATTAAATTAAACTTCCATTTTAGACTATCCCCTGCACTTGCTGTTTGTGAATTTTTTAAACTTGTTTTATTTACTATAACTGACTTGTCTTTTTTTATTATAACATTTTTATTATTTGTTTTCGCAATTGTTTTTTTAACTTGTGCTATTGCTATTGGTTTTTTGATTACTATTTGTGTTATTTCAGGTTCTAATATTTGTACTGTAATTTGTTCTTGTACAACAGGTTCCGGAATTGTTGTGACAGATATTGGATTGGGATTATTTAAAAACTGTGGCAAAAACACAAATCCACCTGTTTGTTGCACAGGTTCAGGTATTATAACTGGCCCTGTCCCGTTAGAGGCAGGCAATGAATCATTGTCGTCGGCTCGCACGGGATCTGGTTCTGGTTCTGGTTCTGGTTCTGGTTCTGGAATAATTATTTCCGGTTCAACTACTTCATTCAAATCAACTATTGTGCCATCACTTTTTATATTTAAATCCATTTTCCCATCACCATTTGTATCTAAATTCATTTCAGTAATTTCACCATTTGTATTTATCTTAATTTCCGACAATAAATCCGCACTTGCTGGCAAGTTTTCAAAATTTTGACTATTTGTTAATTCATCTCCCACATAATTATTTATATTTAATGTAAATTCACCTTCATCATAACCGTCTAATTTTAAAATATATTCTCTATCCCCCGACAATGTAATAATTACACTTTCGCCCAAAATTTCATATTTAGAATTGGGAATATTTTCTTCAATACTTACTACATCATTACCATCATCATCTTTACCATTTATTGTGCCTGTATGATTGCCATCACTATCATAAATTTGCATATATACTGGCGAATGCATTTCAATAGAAATGGATTTTAAATTATCAAAATCGGGAGAATTTGTCGTAATATAGTTTACATCTTCATTTTTGTTACCCACTATATTATTTATAAAATTTATTATTGGGTCGGCTTCAAATATATTTGCATGGTCAAAAATTGTTTTATTATCCAAATTATAATTATACAAATCAAAATAATAATTCTCACCAACCCCAACACTGCTTGATTTATTTAATACTGTACCATCTCCATAAATTGATTTTATTAAATACGGTGTAAAAATTTGTTTGCCTAACAACTTCCTGTCTTTATATAAAATTGCTTTATTTGTAGCTATTCCTGTGCCCGATAATTTGTATAGTTTTATATTCTCGGGCAAATTATAATTGTCCAATATTTCATGCAAGTCGTAAGCTTTATTATATAAAGTTTCATTACCTACTGCTGGCAAACTCGTTTCATCAAAATCAGGATTAATTCTACTGTCTAATTTGCCTAAAATAAAATCTTTTAATTCACTAAAGCTATCAATATTTTCACCATATTTTTCGTACAAATTAGTACTACCACTAATTGATTCGTCAAAAAACACTGGGTGCGTATTCATTTCAAAATATTTTTTACTTGGCAATAATGAATATGTCATTTCAATATTTTCCGCTAACTTACGATTATATTTTTGTGGAGCAATTATTTGGGACGGAAATCCAAAATTTAAACCATGCAATAATGCATAAATAGCATCGGGTGTGCCAATTTGGGGACTTGCAACCATGACAACTTTATCTACCAAGTCTTGTTTACCCTGTACTTCCAATTCATGTATTAATGCTTTGGAAAGTAAACCGCCATTGGAATGGGCAACAATAGTTACTTTACCCGTGTCTGAATTTTCCGCCAAAATCTCTAATTCTTTTACTATGTCCATTTTTTGATCATTTTCTAAATTGATTCCATCTTTAATAATATCGTCCACATTTTCCCGCCAGTCATATGGCACAGGTAAATAATCAATTATGGTTTTATTTTCTTTTAAACTTTTTAAGTTATCTATTATTTTTTTATAAATATCATAAGAAGTATTGTTTTCTCCAAATATATTAGTTCTTTCTATCACATCCCTCGTATAAATTCCATCTTGTGAAATCCCATCACTGTTTCCATATAGCTCCACAATATCACTGGAATAGTTTGCTTCCCATAATTGGTCTTCCCCATCGGGGTTTAGATTATCTTTTTTATACAAACGGCTACCCTCGACACCCGGGAAAAACATTATCGACGAACAGCACTCTTTTATAATTTTGGGCGGAATCTCTGGTAGTGTAATTATTGATTCAGTCAAAAATGGAATAAAATTTATATTACTGGGTAATACTGGCCCATCGGTTTTATCTTTTGACCCATTTACATATGGCCCCTGGCTTGTGCCCCAGTAATTATTTGTTGCATCAATTATAACTTTTTTGCTATCAGTATCTACATGCTGAAAAGGACTTGCATTTTTAACCTTGCCAGTAAAATTATTATTATTTATTTTTATATTTACCAATGTCGGGTCAAAAGTATTTTTTGTTTGGTCAACCATTCTAAAAATGGGGCTACCATCCATAACAAAGGTTGAATTTTTAATGACAACATTCACCGGATGTAGATTGTCAAAACCCGACGGTATGGGCATATAAAATGTCGTATTAATAACAGGATTACGATTCCATCTTATATAACTAACATTGTCCATTGTTACATCCGTCCCGGAAATTAAAGAAATTGAAACAGGAACCGTACGACACATATTAATTGTTACATTTTTATAAACGGTTTTTGATTTACCAACTATACTACACCAATCACCATTTATAAGATTTACATTTATTAAATTTGCAGTTACATCACCATTAACACTATGAAAAAATAATTGCCCATAATACGAGCCATCGCTTGTAATAGTTATAGGATTCTCTACAGTCCCAATTGCATTAAAAGTCCCATTGAAAAATTGGATATTTCGGTTTTGTCCCAAAAATATTTTTACCCCTGGGTCAACATTGATAGTTACATTTTTAGATACAAAAATACCACTCGTAAAAAAATATGGCGAACTGGCAATATCTAAAGTATAAACATTGTTATTTGCAAGTGCTAATTTTTCAATTGCACTGGAAGATGTAAATGTAGTATCAGCAAAACTAACATTTGGATAAAATAAATATATTCCAAAGGTAAAAAAGAGCAAGGACGCAAAACACATCCGTAACATATAAAAATTATAGCAAATATAAAATTAAATCACAAACAATATAAGAGCGAAAAGGTTTTAACCTTTTCGCCCTTATATTATATTTTTATTTCTGTTCTAAAACCTAGCCACTAGAAACTAGTCACTAGAACCTATCTTAACCTATCTCGCTAGCTCATTAATCTTTACAATAACCATTTTTATTTACACTATCTTTAATTTTTTTTATATCTTTTTTACCAATAAAATTCTCTAAACGATTTTTTAATTTATCACAGAAAAAACAACCTTCTTGAAAATGTTCTAAAGAAAGTTCATAAAGATGTTTTGAATCTTGTTCAGTAAATGAAATCCTACTACTTTTTTTCATCATAGAAGTATTTCATTAAACTAAAACCCCATATTTTTTTATTTCAAAAACAAATGGTGAAATTGGATTTAAAAAATCATTATAAGATACAGGGTGTGCTTCTATACGAGTATCTACCCCATATGTTAAAGCATTTAATTTAGACATTTCTTTAAAATTATTTTTACCAAAATATTTTGAAACTATAGCAATATCTATATCACTGTATAAATTAGCATTTCCTTTTGCATATGAACCAAACAAAATAACCTTATCAAAAATAATTCCTTCTTTAATAAGTCTTTTTTTGTATTTTGCAATACTATTTTTTATTGATTTTGAGATTGTTTTTCTAACCATAAAATTAATGTTTCTGTTATTTTAATATATTTTTTCGTAAAATCTAATGTGGCTTTTTTATAAAAACTTCTTTTAAAATCGTCATACCTCGCTCGAATATTAAAGTTATTTATATCTGAAAGTAAACTAATATGTTCTTTATTAAAATTAATTCCTGTAAGTTCAGCCAATTGAATTAAATTATGTGTAAAAGGAGCAGATTCTTTAGAATTCTTTTCTATTAGATATTTTAAATATTTTTCTAAAGATAAATGACAAAAGAAAAGTGCTTGTGAATAATGTTTACCTTGAAACAAATTAGAGACTACTTTGAAATCATCTTTTGAACTATTCAACCAAAAATCTAAAATTTTTTTCTTTGACATAAACACAATATACCACAAATATAGAAATATACGCAATTCTAATAAAAAAAGCCAAGTATTAGCTTGGTTTCTTTTATGTACCTGTCTTCAGCTTAGGAGAATCCTTAGCCGATAAGGGGCTTACGCCCACAGGCACTAATACATTATACATAAATAATATAAAAAAACAAGTTATCCACAAACAAATTAAGAGCGAAAAGATAAAATCTTTTCGCTCTTATATTATATTTTTATGTGATTTTTGTGCTAAAACCTAGAACCTAGTCACTAGCAACTAGCCCCTAGCTTAAGCTGAAAGCTAAAAGCTGACAGCTAAAACCTATCCCGCTAGCTCATTAATCTTCGCTACATATCTTTGGAACAACATTTAATGGTACCTGACACCATTACTCATTACTTCAATTTATTGCAAAATAAATAGACTAGTGTATAATACATGTATTGAGAGGTTACCTCTCTTGCTCGAAAGAGCCGATAGCCCCGCAAGGGGCTATTATACTATATAAAGTTTATTAATATATTCTTTTATTTTAAGATATTCTTGATCAGATAAGACATATTTTATTGCTGTGAGTCTTCTTTTATCAAAACTTCTTATTTGATAAACTAAAGCAGTATGCAAAATATTGTCGTCTGTTTTTATTATACAAGAATACTTTTTATTTTTTACTTTTGAAGTTAAAGGAATACCAATAAAGCTTTCACTACCCTCTGCATTTATTACAAGAACAGGTCTTGTATAATCATCACCCTTACCATAAACCTCACTACCAATATTCATCCCAATACTACACCACCAAATTTCTTTTTCTTGTGGATGATTATATGTTTCATTATTATGAATTTTTATCTTTTTATTATTCCAAGCGTCAAAATTTTTCTGCATTTTTATATTATACCACAAACAATAAGGGCGAAAAGATAAAATCTTTTCGCCCTTATATTATATTTTAAATTTTTTGTGCTAAGTGTTACACCTCACCCTTGGTCACTCTCCTGATTAGTAGAGGGAAAGAATCTAATCACTAGAACCTAGAACAACGCACCCCACCTCACCCTTCTTACAGAAGCTGTACACCTTTCGTATCGTACTCATTTCATTCCGTGCGATATACTCAAGGTCTTGCGCTATCGCTCACCCCTTGGCAGGTGGAGGAGTTAGCTACTAAAAGCTGTAACCTAGAACCTAGTCACTAGCAACTAGCCCCTAGCTTAAGCTGAAACCTAAAAGCTGACACCTGAAAACTACCCCGCTAATTCGCTAGCTCATTAATCTTTGCCATAGTTTTTGGACCAACACGACCGTATCCGGGTGTTGAAGCATTAACTACCAAACCATATTTTAATTGGAATTTTGCAACAGCAGCTTTGGTTAAACCACCAAAGTAACCTGTTACAAGACCTGCTGGATAGATTTCAACACCTTGAGCTTTCAAAAATGTTTGAAGTTTTGTAACCTCGGCATTCTTTGCACCCATTTGCATTTGAGCATTTATTTTACCCATTGCATATGAAGAATTGGAAACAGAACCGGAAACAATGTTTCCAACACAAGATTTACCTGAAATTACACTAAAACCTGTTGTTCGATTACCACAACCATCAATAGCAGCTTGTACTATTGTATTTGTACACAATGCACCGGTTGAAGTATTGTACATATTACCACCTGAACATCCACCTGTTGGTACATTTGAAACTGGTTCAGTTGTACCAGTTCCGGAAACAGTTATAGTGTCGCTAGTTGCTACTGACATATTGCCGGCAGCATCCTTGAACCTTGCATAAACTGTTTTTATTCCATCACCTGATGTCAATGTCCAAGATTTAGTTGTTGCATAAGTCTCCCAAGAAGCTCCAGCAAAACCAGCATCATTTGAAATAATCATTTGTGTGGCGTCTGTAGCTCCCAAAGTTAGACTTACAGAAAGTGTAGAAGTTGTAGTTGCCCCAGCACTAATACTAACTGAAGTATTACTTGGTGGAGTTGTGTCTGCAGGTGGTAAATTACTACTTCCACCACCAACACCACCAGAATTAAGAGTACATGTAGATCCAGAATTTGGAGTGATAGTAACTGTTGTTGGACCAGTAACAGTCATTGTGTTAGTAGAAGCATTACAAACAGTGGAAACATCTCCAGTATCATGGACATTTGCTAAAACATACTTATCTGATGAAACAAATGTAAAAGTGCTTGATGTAGGCACAACCACAACAACAGTACTTGACCCAACAGCTATAGAAGTAGCTTCTGAACCGCTAGAAATTGAATAAGTATCACTTCCAATAGTTACTGATGTAGCAGCATTCCATGTTATGTCAGCTGCCATAGCAGAGCCTGATCCAATAAATATAGACAAGGTAACTATTAAGAATCCAATTTTTAATTTATTTTTAATCATTTTATTTTTACCCGAGTAATAGTAGATCTTTTATCAAAATCTCACTACTGGGTTTAAGATTTATTAATACAGAACTCGACCGGCAAGAAATTTTTTAAAGAAAATCTTGAGAAAAATTCTGTATTTTGTTAATAATGTTTTACTTAAGAAACAAAATGATTATTCAATACAATGGTAGTTCCAAATGACACCTGCAGTACCCGCAGCAGCAGCACCATATGTAATGGTCATTGCTGTTGTTGAAGCTGTAACACTAACCTTTGCTTGGGTTGATGTACTATCTGTTACAGTTGCTGTACTTCCAGGAGATATTACACAGACAGGAGCTGTTACATAAGCTTTATCAAATGTTACTACAAAAGTACCCGTAGCAGCAGTTGTTGTTCCAGTAATTCTACCTCGCATATCAGTACAAAGACCATCGGCACCATCGGCACCGGAATTACAAGTTGTCGCTGTGTAAGTCGTTGCGGAAAAAACTGGAGCAGTTGATTGAGTTGATCTCAAATGGGAACCAGCTTTAGTTCCAGCATTAATTATAACAGCACCACTATTAATACCAGCAGTTGTAGCACCACCTTGACCAATAGTCAAAGTAATATTTCCACCAGCAGTAGTACTTGCAGTAGTACCAGCATTACCTGAAGCAATAGTTACAGCACCACCAGCAGCTGTACCACCAGTACCCGCAGCACCTGCAGAAATACTGACAGCACCTCCAGCACCTGTACCTGCACCGTTAGAACCAGCAGTTACAGAAACTGTACCTGGAGTTGAAGAACTTGTTGTTGTACCTGATCGCAAAATTACAGCACCAGAAGCAGCAGCTGTTGCAGTACCTGAACCTACTGTTACAGCACCTGAAATAGCAGCTGAGTTACCAGAAAGAAGAGTAACTGCACCTGTGGTGCCAGCTGTTGTAGTTGTACCAGTTGCAAGAATCAAAGCTCCTGAAGTACCAGAAGTAGTAGTAGTACCAGAAGCAACTGTTACGTCTCCTGAAGCAGCTTCAATAGCAGTTCCTGAAGCCAAACCTACAGCACCAGAAGCGGCTGCTGAAGCACCTGAAGCAATAGTTACTGCTCCTGTAGTACCAGCTGTTACAGTTGTACCAGAAGCTACTGTGATAGCACCAGATCCACCTGAAGTTGTTGCAATACCAGAAGCAACTGTTACAGCACCAGAAGCGGCTGCGGTAGAAGCACCTGACTTAAGAGATACAACACCAGTTGCACTACCTGAAGTAGCTGTTCCTCCAGCAAGAGTCAATGCTCCTGAAACACCTGAAGTTGAACCTCCAGCACCAGTAGTTATTGATACAGCGTCACCAGCTACTGTTGCTGCATTTTGACCACCAGCAATAGTTAATGAACCAAGAGTAAGAGCTGCGCTTGCAGAACCTGTCATCGTCAAAGACAAAGCAAGAGCAAAAAGCCCTAAACCTAATTTTTGAAATATATTTTTCATCTTTAATAAAAATAATTTTATAACTTTTTATAATTTTTTTTGATCA
>Ga0209542_10005900_pt1 | contig 24122 bp, 22 predicted proteins | sample RifCSPhighO2_01_FD_184028 | JGI IMG/M metagenome (GOLD analysis project Ga0209542, IMG submission 184028) | Soil microbial communities from Rifle, Colorado - Rifle CSP2_plank highO2_0.1 (SPAdes) (version 2) | ecosystem: Environmental > Terrestrial > Deep subsurface > Rock core/Sediment ...
CCCGTTAGAAGCCCATGTACGGGATTTCAGCCAGAGGGTTGTAATGGCGGCACAAAAATCAACATTACTTATGGAGGAAAAAGCTTCTAACGGGGTAAACGGCTATTTCTTCTTTCCAAGGAAGGTGAGCGACTCGCCAAGCCCGAGCTTTTTAAGCAGTTGTTTGTAACGTATATCTGCGTCTCTGATGAAGAGGTTGAGCTCCTTGCCCGCGACATCTCTCGCCCCAGGGATAAGAGCGGGCGTGCTGTTGCCAATCCGGAAATCGCTCTGGGGCAGGCCCGTTTGAATCCAGTGGATGTGATTGAGAAGCGAGTAGCGTTGGACGTTCCCGATTTGACCCGTAAAGCCCGCTTTTTTTACAGCGTCGCGAAGCGTTTTTTTAGAAAAGTATGAGAGGTGCGGCTCGCGATAATAGAAATCCGCATAACCGGAAACCTCGTATCGAGTAATGAGCACGTCGTCTATATTCGGCAGTTCGAGATACAAATAGCCGTTCGGTTTGAGGTTTTTTCCGAGGTGACGCAGGAAATTGACAGGGTTTTCCACGTGTTCGAGAGTTTGCAGACACGTGATGAGATCAAACGGACCTTCTTTAATCGTGACTTCTTCTATCGGCCTGTCATACACCTTGAAACCCAGCTCCTTGCGTATGAACGCGACCTCGTCGGCGGAAAGTTCGAGGCCGACGCGCGTTCGCACTAATCCTTTCAGTGAGTTAAGAAATTGCCCTGCCGAGCATCCGACATCGAGCACTTTCATGTCCTTTTTGAGTATGGGCTTCAACTGGTCGACGATTGGCTGCTGATATAGCGCATAGGTCTCAAACACTTTTTTCGCTGCCGATGCATGCCCGAGAACAGGCCCATACCGCTTGCGGTATTCTTTTCCAGCGTAGAACTGCTTCATTCCTCCTTTCGCGGGCTCAAGATACACCATTGCGCAACTGCCACACGTGAATACCTTGCGGCGGATACCATAACGCACTCGCGTACGCAGTACGCTTTTCTTCGAAGAACCGCAGAGAGGACATTGGATGGCAGACATAGCGTCAGTTAGTATACCCCGTGAGATAAGGACGCAGAATGTGTCGTGCTTAAGATATTTTTGGGATATCTCATGGGGTATACAGCTTGCACGTTTCTTTCAAGCCCTCATCGAGCGCGTGCAACTCCGCATCATGCAAAAGCTCCTTGAGCTTTGCCGGATCGGCAACTACTATGTGTTTTTCTTCAACAGGATTGCCCCATTTCACTATTACTTTTTTCCCCGCTATTTGTTCTATTTTCCCGATAAGCTCGCGCAGGGAATGCGCTGTCCCCGTGCTCACATTGTAGACGCCGTGCGCTGCTGGAGTGAAAAGGATGTCCACCGCGAGACGTGCAATATCCGCGACGTGAACGTAATCTCTGCGTTGTGAACCGTCTCCGTTCACGACGAATGTAGACCCGCCGCGCAAAGCAGACAATATTTTTCCAATCACACCCCTGTTCTTGATGCCGCCGTAGACGTTCGCGAACCGCGTGATTATAAGCGCCTCCGGATGCTTGGAGAACATATCGCGCACGATTTCTTCTTCCTCGCATTTCGCGCGTTCATAATCGGTGGATGGATGGAGCGGCGCGTCCTCCTTTTGCGGCGCATCGCCGCCATAGAGCAACGTCGTGGATGCATAAAGGAATTTCTTGAGACGCGGCGCCGCCGATATCTTCCTCGCTAGACTCTTGAGAAGCCCCGGAACGGGCGGAATGAGCCACATAACGTGCGCGGCGTCCGCAATAGCGTTTGACACAGTTTCGCGCGACGTCGCCGCATCTATAACTACGCATGCCTGACCGCGCTTCTCAAGTGCTCGCACGATGTACTCGCCGATGAATCCCGTGCCGCCAAAGACCACCACCTTCTGTGCCATATCAAATCAATATGTAATCACTTTTTGCACATCCGGGAATTTAATCGTCTCAAGTATCTTCACCACCTGCTTAGCCGTATCCCCGTGGGCATACGGGTTCTTTCCCCGCTTCACTTTCGCGATAAAGCGCACGTCGGTGAGGCATTTTAGGACTGCGCGCAGGATGACCTTCCTTTCATTCGGAACGTCTATTACATTTACGCCGCGTTCGCGGAATTGCTGGCGGGACCCAATGTTCACTGTCGGCAGGCCAAATGACGGCGCCTCGTGTATGCCAGTTGAAGAATTTCCTACAAGAACGCTCGCGTGTTTCAGAAGTCGCAAGTAGTCCTCATAGACGATGTGCGGATACACGATAAACCCGGACATCTTCAGATGCTCCACGATACGCTTCCCCCCCGCGTCGTTGTTGGAGTAGACCGCCAAGATTTGCGCACCGTATTCATGCGCGGCTTTTTTGAGGGCAACGACGCTTTCGTTGATATGCTTCTCAACATCGTGTACCTCCGTAGTAACGGGATGCTGGGAAAATATGATGAGCTTTTTTTTCGGGTCAAGTCCATATGCAGAAAATATCTTCTCTCGCGACGGATAATCGATGTGCATAATGGTATCGAGACTTGGACTCCCGACGAGAAAAACGTACTCCGGGTCTTCGCCGAGCGAAATGACGCGCCTTCGGCTTTCCTCGGTCGCCACGAAATGCATGTGCGCGAATTTCGTCGTCGCGTGCCGCAGGACTTCGTCGATGGTTCCGCTGCGCTCGCCTCCTTGGATATGCGCCGATGGGATGTTGAGATGCATGCCGACGATTGCACCGGCAAGGTGCGCGTCAAGATCAAACCCGCAGAAAATCAGGTCCGGTTTGAGGCGCAAGACCGCGTCAGTCAGTTTCAGAATGTAGTGTCCAAGTGCGCGCGCCATTGTCGCGCCGTCGTCCTTGTCACCTTCGCGGAACACCGGAATGAACGCGTCGGGCCTGAAACCTTCCTGCACTATAACGCGCTTCGTCTCCCCGAACGATTTCAAGAGATGCTGCCCGGTGACGACAAGCTGAAGTTCAAGCTTCCTGCTCTTTCGCACAAGCCGCATAATAGGTTTCAAGCGGCTGTAATCCGCGCGCCGCTCGGTAACAAATAGTATTTTCCGTTTTTTCACCATGTAACTATATCTCGGCGCTTCAGTTGAGTGTCAGCTGGAATATCGCGGGAGGCGCGTTTCCCGATAATCGCATCATACTCCACCGCTTTTATTTGGCCGGTTCCCGGCCGCTTTACCCACAGATTCTTTTTCGTGAACCGCTCACCTTTTCGTACAGGCGCAATTGAAACGACGCATGCGTATGCGAAATTGATGATGTCCTGCTCTTCTTTCAGGATGGTTTTTTTTCCGCCGAGCGCTTGCCACACAGCACGCGTTCCCGCAACGAGACCTGTCAACTCTGCGGGGTCAATTGAGATGGCAACATCGGGACCGGCCCATTTTTTGTCCGATGTAAAGTGTTTCTCTATGATAGACGCCCCGAGAGCGACCGCGCCGAACGACGTGTAGTTGCCGAGCGAGTGGTCGCTCTGCCCGATAACCGCATCAGGGAACGCTTGCGCGAGATCAGAGAGCGCGCCAAGACGCACTTTGTCGTACGGCGCAGGGTACATGGAAGTGCAGTTGAGGAGCGCGTAGGGAACTTTGTGTTTCCTAAGGATGGCAACCGTCTTTCGGACGGACGCGATGTCGTTCATGCCTGTTGAAACGATGATGGGCTTTCCGAACTTCGCGATATGCTCCACGAGCGGATAATTGTTGCATTCGCCCGAGCCGATCTTGTACGCTTTCGCTCCCATTCGCCGAAGGCGGTCCGCTCCAGCCCGAGAGAACGGTGTTGAGAGATATATCATGCCGAGCTTTTCCGTGTAGCGCTTCAACTCGCGGTCATCTTTCTCCCTGAACGCGCATTTTTGCATGATGTCCCAGATAGACTCCTTCGCGTGTCCGGGAATTATTCTTTTCGCGACAGGGACCATCTCATCTTCAATCACGTGCGCTTGGAACTTCACACACTCCGTCCCTGCCTTTGCGGCGTCGCGTATCATACGCTTCGCTTTCTCCATGCTCCCGCCGTGGTTTATGCCTATCTCCGCGATAACAAAGGGCGGATGAGAGGCGCCGACCTTCCGGCCTGCAATGGAGATGATTGGTATTTTTCGCATTGATTGAACCATATAATCTTCGGCTATTTTTTACAACATCTGCCGAGAACTCTTCTCCACCGCGTACAGAATGTCAAGAACGGCCTTGTCTTCCGCGAATGAATACGGGTATGCTCTCTTTCCATTCACTGCATCTAGAAAATCTTTCATCTCCGCAATGTAGACGTTCTCTGTCGTGTTGTAGTGCCCCAGCTTTTTATCCGCTCTCAAACGAATGATGCGCGGCTTTCCCTTCGGTTTCAGGACCGTAATAGTGCACAAAAGCCAGTCCCATTCAAGCGTCCCTAGGGAGCCGACGATGCGGAGCGTCCTTCCTGCAGTCCGATTGAGAAGGTCGATATTCACACTGCCGATGATGCCGTTTTCGTATCGCACGACCGCGCTGTACACGTCGTCCGCATCCATATCAAGTTCGGATACTTTTGCGGCGATGCCGGAGGCATGCGCGACCCTGCTCCCCACCAGAAAATTGAGCCATTGCAATTCATAGGGAAACATCTCGCGCGCGCCGCCTGTTTTTTTCTTTGAGAAATACACTTTGCGATAATCCTCATGCGGATGCCAATCTGGAAGATATTGGCCGAGGTAATGCTGGAAAAAAAATGGTTTTCCTATCACCCCTTTCTTTATCATCGTGTGCAACTTCAATACACCCGGCGCGTAGCGGAACGTCGCGGATGGCGCGGCAACAAACGAAGAGGTAAGGAGCGGGAGGAGCTTTTGATATCCGTCGTCTACCGTTGTAACTTCAACGAAGAAATGCATTCTGCGTTTTGCGGCAAAGAGAAAGTATTGTGAGTGCTTGTCTGGAGGCGTTGAGATGATAAAAACATCCGGTCTCCACGACATAAACCCGCGCTTGAAATCGGTCTCTGTCTTGATGCCGAACATGTCTTCCGCCTCGCGGCAGCGTTTCCTGTCGTGGTCAAATCCGAAAATTTCCGTTGCTGGTACGCGAAGTGCAAGCAGGTTCCGAATGCGACGTTTGCCCATTGAGCCAAGGCCGATGACGTAAAACGTATGCGTTGGGCTGACCATAAGAATGCGTACGATACCACGAAAAAAACACCGTGTATAGACACCGCGCCTTTCGTGTGGTACATTTTTTTGAATATGGTCGCAAAGAAGCTGAAAAATAAAACGGTTTTGGTGACAGGCGGAACAGGCTCTATCGGTTCCGAAATCGTACGCCAGTTGCTCAAAACTAAAGCAAGGCAGATAAGAATATTCAGTCGCGACGAGCACAAACAGCACGAATTGAAAAACGAGATCGGGCATGATGACCGCCTGCGGTTTCTTATCGGAGATATCCGTGACAAAGAGCGCATGGACTTTGCATTTAAAGGGGTGGACATCATCTTTCATGCGGCCGCCTTAAAACACGTCCCTGTCTGCGAATATAATCCATTTGAAGCGGTGAAAACGAACATTATCGGAACGCAAAACGTCATTGAAATCGCTCTTCGCCATAATCTTGAGAAAGTCCTCGCTATTTCCACCGACAAAGCCGCCGACCCATCATCGGTCTTGGGTGCGTCAAAGCTCATGATGGAGAGGCTCGTCACGGCCGCGAACGCGACCATCGGCCAAAACCGCACTCGGTTCGCATCGGTGCGATTCGGGAATGTCTTGAATTCGCGCGGGTCCGTTGTGGACCTGTGGCGCAAGCAGATAGAGACAGGACACGCGGTGACTGTCACCGACCTGCGCGCGACCAGATTTTTCATGGACGTTCCCGCCGCAGTTAAACTTGTGTTCTCGGCGCTCCAAACAATGCAGGGAGGCGAGATTTTCGTACTAAAAATGAAGCCTGCCAGAAAGGTCATCGATTTCGCAAAGGAGGTAATATCGCGATACGGCGCCGGTAAGCGCGTAAGAATAAAACTCATCGGGCTGCGGCCCGGAGAGCGCCTGCACGAAACGCTCCTCACCGAGGACGAGTCGTCGCATACAATTGAGCTTAAAGATATGTTCGTCATCCTGCCGCAGAACGTCGGCGTGGACATGCCGTCACTCGCGCAATACAAAGGCGCGAAAAAAGCGCCGCATGGCGCCTACCGCTCGCACTGACCTCCTTTAGCGCGCTCGAATCAAGCCCTCTTTGAGAAGCACGGAAATTGCGGTATGCACATCGCGTTCCGTCACTTTTAGAATTTCACTGAGGTCGCGAATATCATTCGTGCCGTCTGCGTACATCAATGTGTCTACGATAGTTCGCGTCTCCCGCGACGATATTGTTTTCCCCTCCGTTTTGTAGAGTCCGCGCTTGCCGAGCTGCGGCTCGCCTGAAACAGTGGTGATGTACCTTCGATTGAACTCAAGATATTCTATAATTGCTTTGTAAACATCTAACGCGCCTTTTAACCCCCGTGCCGTTACGAGTTTCAAGTCGTCAAGCGACGTATGGTACTCCGGAAATTCTCCGTATTTGCTCCGCATAATTGAAACAACAGGCAGATCGACGAGAGCGCTGCAGTACTGCCTCTCATCCGAGCCGCGGTCAAGAAATGAATACCGCCTAAAATCCGGATGCAGATTGCCTAAGACTCGCAGTGCGACTTTATCGGCCAGCGTGGTACCGTATCGCGATGGCAAAAACGAATACATGCGCTCGTCGCCGCAACAGGTAAGATTGAACCCCGCGATGATATTTCTTCTCATCGTTTTAAGATTTTTGCTTAAGTACGTGATTGAACCAATCGTCTCCGGAATGAATACGACGCGGTAGGTGTACCGTCTCTTTTTTGAAGCGATAAACTTCGCCAGGCGCGCCGTGACAACGATGCCCGACAACTCGTTATTTGCCATCGATGGGTGGCAAATATAAGTGGAGAAGAATATTTCTTCCTTCTGCTTGCCGGGAATGATCAGTTCGCCATAGGTCAGGTGGCCCTTTTTGAGCGTACTATCTATAACGACGCGATAACTCCCCTTTTTAAGCATCTTGCGCTCATTGTGCGCGAGACAGAATCCCCACATTTCTTTGTAGTAGGACGTGACATAAGGAATGGCATCCGGCTGGTCTGGCAGAGAGTGTAAGTGGGCATCAAGTTTCTGGAGCGACATCGTGATGTCCACCGGCTTTGAATACCCGACAACGTGTAAATTATTTTTCTTAAAATCAATGATGCGATTCCCCGCTTTATCGGCGACATATGCATCGCGAATATTCCACTCTGGAGGCACGGTCCAGTCGAATACTTTTGTACCGCTTTTTACTTCATGGATTTTCAAAGGTACCTGCTCCTGCAGAATTTTCAACGTTTTCCGAACGCCGTTCCCAGTAATTGACCGGCAGATGGGAAAGAGGCGCTGCGCGAGAGCGTGCATTTTCTCGCCGTCGTTTGGCTTCGCGGCCATACTACTTTTTTCGTGCCTCTACGACAAACGCCGAGCAAAGAAAATAACCGCGCCAACCCGACTTTTCACCTTCCAGAGTAACCGCTTCACTGCGGAAGAGTTTCGGATTTTTACCCCTCAAATACGGCATGGCAGGGTGATAGTGGTACCAGAGGAATTTCAGGTCAGTGAAACCGGCCCGCTTGAAGAGCTCTGGCACCTTAAAAGGATTATGAAATTTCGAAAGAATAGCATCGTATCCGGGCGCCTTTGAACGTTTCAGTGATGTCCGCATACGCGGCTGGCCCATCCGTAAACGCAGATTGAGGTCTTTCGCTACTATTTTTTTTATTTTCGGATTAACGCCGGCGAGAAGCTCGTTGAGAATGAAGTCGGCGGTATATCGATTCTGCGTGAAGAGAGAAAATAATATGTTCCGGAATTCAATAAAGACACTCCCGCCAGGGCGTACGAGTGCGGCCATGTTCTGTATTACCTTCGCGTCGTTTTCTACATGCGGCATAACGCCCATCGCCATGAGACCGTCGAACTTCTCGCTTGCTTTAAGGTGCTTCATGTATGAACGCTTGTTTTGGATATCCGCCAAAAAGATTCTGTTTGGGTCCATCCCCGCCTTTCGTAGATTTTCCTTTGAAATCTCTACCATGTTCCGAGCGACATCAAACCCCATTACATCCATTCCCTCCTTGGAGAGAGCAATGAGCGGAGTACCTTCTCCGACACCGACTTCAAGCACGCGTCGAACCTTCTGTCTTTTGAAAGATTCGGTCAGAAGCTTTAGGCGGAAATAATTTGCCGGGTAGGTAAGAGCCGGATTACGGAGCGCGCGCGTATCGTACTGGTCACGAGATATATCAGCCGCGGCGTCATAATGGGCGCTGACTGACGCGTATTTTGAGGAAACTTTTTTCATGCGAAAGCATTATACATAACTATTTCCTTCCGCCACTAACAAGCTTCCATGAAAGAGGAGTCGCTTTGCTAATATTTTTCCGTGCGAGCTTGCCCAAAACCTTGCGGTAATACATTGGCGCAAGGCCATTCCCTGGTCGAATGGAGCGGATATTCTTTGGAGTAAATCTCTCCCCCTTTTTAATATCCTTTACGACGTAGAGTGATTTCCGGAACACAATGTTCTCTTTCTCTCCCTTTGAGCGTTCATACGATGGCGCGCCTATTGCGCGTTCAACGAGGCGAACGGATTTGACGAGCTTCGCAAATTCTTGCGGCTCTAAAGAGAACGCGGCGTCGGGACCGCCGTCTCTGCGGGCGAGCGTAATGTGTTTTTCAATGACACATGCGCCGAGTGCCACCGATGCAACTGCCACGTCGTGCGAAAGCGAATGGTCCGAGAGACCCGCAAGAACTTTAAAACGTTTTCTTAAATCAGGAATCATCGAAAGATTCATGTCTTCAGGATTCGCCGGATACGCACTCACGCACTGAAGCAAGATTATCTCCGGCGTACCGAATTTCTTGAGAGTCTTAATCGCGAGCTTAACCTCATCTACTGAAGCCATGCCGCGAGACATAATGACCGGCTTTTTCGTCTTACCTATTCGCTCAAGCAGAGGTATGTCCACAACTTCAAACGAAGCGACTTTATAAATCGGTGTTTCCAGTTTCTCCAGAAAATCCACAGACGAATTGTCAAATGGCGTGGAGAAACATATGAGCCCCCGCTTTTTTGCATGTTCGAACAACTGCTTGTGCCACTCCCATGGCGTTGAGGCTTCTCCATACAATTGATAGAGAGTTTTGCCTTTCCACGCGGGATTGCCTCTCACGATGAATTCCGGACGATTGGAATCAATCGTCATCGTGTCCGGCGTATACGTCTGCAACTTAACCGCGTTAGCACCTGCATCTGCTACTGCGTCAATAATCTTAAGTGCGCGCTTAATATCACCGTTGTGGTTGCCCGACAATTCCGCAACAATGAAAACCGGCTCCCCCAGACCAATCTTTCGCCGTCCTGCTTTAAATGTTTTCATATCTGGTCTTTTTCCTTGTAAATCTTGAGGATGTACTTGCATCCGCGATGCGTAAAGAGCGCCGGGTATCGTTCATTATCGGCAACTCGCAATTGGTTGAAAACTTGTGCAATCGTCTTATTCGTATCCAACTCACTGTCTTCCGGCTTTCTTCTCGGATAGAACGGCCCTTCGGCGGCTTGTTTTTCTCCTATACTCGGGGGGTAATTGTCTACAAATCGCAAGGCGAGTGAGAGAACTGCATCCGCTTCTTTCTTTCTTAACTCATCAACAAGTTCACTGCCGTCAAACTGCACGATTTCACGGTCATATACATTTCCACTATCAACGTGTTCCGCCGCTTCAAAGAGCGACACAACTATCTCACTCTTCCCTTCCAGAATCTGCCATGTGAGCGGCGACCAGCCTTTGCCCTTTGGCACTGCGCTAGCGTGAATGACAATATTATGCGCATGCCGCGAAAGAAGCGGCGCAGGCACAATACCCTCTACGCTCAAGAAAAAAGCGCAGTCTCCCTTCGGCAGTTCTTCCGGATGCGCTACGCGGCCGACTGTGTGGCCGCGCTCCCGTAATTGCTCTGCAAGACGGTCAGCAAACGGAGCAAACCAGCTATGCGGATTGTCCATAAGAATCGTGATGAGAAGTTTCTTTTTTTTCATATATCGTACGAGCGAATAAGGGTTATTTGAGGAGAGCGCTCCGGGTACTTATCATTAAGCAGGCGGATGGCATCTTTAACACGTGGAATATCACTCGTCATGCTGTTTTTACTGCGATGGTAAGTAAAAACGGGCGCAGAAATCCGAACTCCTTTCCACAGTCCCCACGTGCGCAAAAGAATATCATATTCTGGAAATATCGTATCTCCAGCAAATCCTCCTTCAGACAGCAACTTTTCCCGCCTCCATGCAAAAGCTCCTATAGGGGCTTTGAACGGGTCCTTTGGACGAACGCGGGTTCGCACACCGCCGTATTCTTCAAAGTATTCCCCATACGTATAATCTGCAGACGATTCGTCTAGCACCGTAGATAGAGCAGAAACAGAGCTAGGCAGTAATTCGTCGTCTGCGTCAAGAAATATAATGTAAGCGCCACGCGCGATACGAATGCCGGAATTAGCCGCCTCGCTAATCCCTCTATTTTCCCGCTTGGCGAGAATAACGAGCGAGTTTGAAGCATAACGCTCAAGCAATCGCGCTGTTCCATCGGTTGACCCATCATCAACGACAATTACCTCAAAGGAAACCCCCTGTGGGTCTTGCGAAAGTGCGCTCCGAATAGCGCGCGAGAGCGTCGCCTCCGAATTGTATGCGCGGATTATGACAGATACTTTTATTTTTGAATCGTGCTCCATAGACTTGGGTTGACTATCGCTCGGTCAACATCCGTAAACGCATCCCGCAGCTCGGCAACGCACTTTTCTCCGAACGATTCCAGACGATCTTTGATAGAAATAATTTCTTCAAGCTGTGCGAGTGTCTCGACGCCAAAGACGATATGGTCGGCGGGACAGCGGTATGCAAAAAGGAGCGCCGCCTCTACACGCGTCAGTTCATGCCTACGCGCGATCTCGCCGAATTTCAGGACAAGCGGACGCGCGTGCGCAAGGCGCGCCGGAATGTCGCCCATCTCCATGAGTAGCAACCCCTGCAGAAACGGGCTTCTTGCGAAAACCCGCACGCCGCGCTCCTTCGTCTTTGCAAAGAAGTCGGTCTTCTCGAGCCGTCTGTCGAGTACATTGTACGGGACTTGCACGAAATCTAGACCGTGCTCGAGCGCCGCGAGAGCATCGGCCACGTCATAGATGGAAACACCGATATGATTGGCAAGTCCCGCCTCCCTCACTTTCATAAGTCCTTCAAGCACGCCTTTGTTGTTAAGATACTGCGGTGAGTGTAGTAGGTAGCCATCGAGACTCCTGAGGTTGAGACGCTTCAACGATTTTCCTATTTCGCTCCGAACAATGTTGGATGGATCGTTCTCCTCCGGATAGTCATTCAGAACATGCGGTTTGATTTTCGATACGATAAATATATTGTCCGCGAGAGAACGTTTCTTGATCCATTCGCCAAGTACATCTTCGGCAGAGCCGTATGCCCATGCAGTGTCGAACGTATTGATGCCAGCTTCGAGCGCCGCATCGAGAATCGCGAACGACTCATCCTTTGTCGGCTGGCCAGTAGTATTGTTAAGTCCATACTTCATGCCAAGCTGAACCGTCCCCAATACCAAGCGTGATCTATCCATGGTGCTTCATGAATTTCTCATCCTCCAACCTCGACTTTTCCAGTCCTTCGTATCCCGTGCCACCTTTGTTTATTTCGGTCAGTTCCGGTCGTGCCTTAAGGAGCGCAACGATGTCCTGCATGTGGAAGACGGAACCTTTTTTGTACAAATACTCGTATACCTTCTCAACAAACCAAAAGTCTTCTGCAGTATCAACCGACCAATGATATGAAGAGTGGTTGAAATCTCCAAGCGTCCACTCGTAGTCCAGTTTGAACATTTCCGGATGATTGCGCAGATAGGGAGTTACATGTTCGCGCTCCGAAGGCAAACGCGCATTCTTGTTCGCTAATTCGAGAGCGGTAAACGAAAACACTTCGGTATCAAGCCCCTCAGGATAATTCGCGGGAGTCTTCGCATAATCAACACCCATATCACGAAAACGCCTTACAACCAAATCCAACACATCCGGGTCATGCAAAGGACAGTCGCCCGTAACTCGCACAACGACATCAGCATTAGAAGAAACCGCAGCTTCGTAGAACCTATGAAGAACATCCTTCTCACTGCCGCGGAAATACTCAACTCCCGACATGGTTGCAATCTCCGCAACAGCATCGTCTTTCTGCTTGTCGGTCGTCGCGACAAGAACCTTGTCAACGAGTTTTGCGGTTTTTAACCGTTCTATCTCATGCTGAAGCATCGGTTTTCCAAGGATGTCTTTTGCAACTTTCCCGGGGAAGCGTTCCGAGCCCATCCGCGCCTGAATGATTGCCGCTATCATACTCGTCACTATAGCTCGGACGCGTATTCTACGAAACTCCCGCATATACACGCACTCATAGTATACGCATAAAAGTTTGCTAAAGTACACGAATGCTAGGAATAGCGCTTACCGCCCTGAGCAATGCATTTCAGGAGATAGCCGATTCAATCGGTAAGTATGAGATGCGCGAACATGCCGCTAGCGTCTACACCATAGGATTCTTAAGTCTTTTGTTCGGCACCATCCTAATAGTCGCGGAAGGACTCGTCCGAGACCGCTTCATATTTTCACTTGCGTCACTGCCTACTTTCCTGCCACGCCTCTTTCTCGAAGTATTTCAGGCGCATATGATGGTCCTCGCCGTTAGAACGGCTGACAGGAGCAATTTCGGACTTGTGAGAACGATTACCATTCCGCTCCTCCTCATCGTTGATGTCGCTCTGGGATACACGATTGCGCCTGCTCAATTCTTCGGTATTGCAATCATTGTTATTGCAGTGACGATTCTCGTATTCATAGAAAAAAACCATATAAAAGGTCTTGGGTTCCTGCTCGTAGGCGCGGTGAATGCCGTCATCACGCTCTCGCTCTACAAATACGATATTACATACTTCAACTCTGTAGAAGCGGAACAAACGATAATCGGCCTTGCCCTCATGGTCTACTTCTTCGTTCTCGCAATGTACATCGCTAAAGAAAACCCATTCAGTTTTTTAAAACGCCCATTATTCTTACTGCAGACATTCTCAAGCGGGTCGGCGCATATGGCCGGTTCATTTGCGTTCATGTTCGCGCCCGCATCAATTATTACTGCAGCCCTTCGAAGCTTTTCCGTGCTGTTCGCGCTTATCTCCGGCAGATTTTATTTCCACGAAAGGCACATATACCTGAAAGTAATCCTTTTTCTCATGGTTACGGCAGGCCTTATTCTGCTTGCAGTTCACGCCTAGCCCTTATTCCCTAATTCAACCTTTGGAATCCGGAGTGTGCCACGGGGCCTTTGAGAAGTTTCTTTACCCCGCCCTTCTTCCGAGCACCTGCAATGATTCCAAATACTTCCCCTACCGCTTTCTCATACTGTGCAATATGACTGTCTTTATGTGCAAGCGTGGCATAGAAAATGTTGGATGCGAGAAACCCGCGCTTGAGCATCTCTTGGACGAAAAGTGTCTTCGCTTCCTGCGCGTCGGGGCCGGTTAGCGTAAAGGTCAGAATCGCAAGTATGTCCGACGTCTCTATCGGAAGGCCGTACTTCTTTGCGGTGCGCTGCCAAATAGCGCGCACACGTAGGGCGATACGCGTGAAATGCCGCGGCAGATTCACTTTTTTCATTTTGCGAATGGTCGCAAGCGCCGCCACGGGACCAATTCGCTCCGTCCAGTAACTGCTGGATATGAAGGTGCTTTGCGCCGCTTGCATCACCTCTCGCCGACCGATAATCGCGCCCATCGGATATCCATTTGAGGTTGCTTTCCCGAAGACGGCCATGTCGGGGTTGACGCCGTAGAGTAGGTGCGCTCCGCCGTAGGTCAATTTCCATCCGACTGTGATTTCATCAAAAATAAGGACGGCGCCTGTCTTTCTGGCGATTGTGCGAACCTTTTTTAGAAAACCATCTTTCGGTTCTGCCGTATGAACAGGTTCCATGATGATGGCTGCGAGTTTTCCCTTTGTCTCTTTCACTATCCGTTCCAATTCTTCAATCTTGTTGTAGTGGAACGGAAGGATAGTGCCGGAAAGCGAGTGCGGAACGCCTTTTGGCTCCAGCCCCGCAAGCAAATGGTCATTGAGGCCGTTCTTGTCCTTCAAGTTAGTCGCAAGGTACCAGTCGGCCCATCCGTGATATCCGCAGAACGCGATGATATCCCGTCCGGTATATGCGCGAGCAATGCGCGCGGCAATCGCCATAGATTCGCCGCCGGCGCGCGCGTAGCGTGCCATATCCGCCCACGGATGTATTTTTATGAGCAGTTCGGCGAGTCCTACTTCTTCGGGAACATTGAGCGTTGATATTGAACCGCGCTTTATTGCCGATACGACGGCGCGGTCCACGTCTGGGTCGGCATAACCCAAGGCGCAGGCACCGACCGCCATTATTGAGAAGTCCAGATACTTCCGACCATCCAAATCCCACACATAGGGACCCTTCGCCTTTGAATAGTACGCGGGCCAGTGTTCGGGCAAAAACATTTCCGCTCGCTTGGAAAGCAGTTGATTACCGCCCGGAATTAGCGTTTTCGCCTTTTTCCACAGGCGCTGGCCACGGCCCTCAAAAATGTTGTCCCGACCAATTGTTTTTGCATTCATAGACTCTTTAGTATACGCGCAAGAGTTTTTGCGACAAATTTTTGCTTGTTAACGGTGATGGCGGGGAAAAGCGGCAGAGAGATCTCTTCCTCGTAAAATTCCTCCGCCTGCGGGCACGAATGCTTTCGATAGCCGAGTTTTTGATAATAGGGATGCAGATAGACTGGAATATGATGGACTTGGACGCCTATTCCTGCAGCCCGCAGACCCTCGAAAACGGCGCGCCGCTTTTTTTTGTCTACACGAATTGGGTATAAGTGCCAAGCCGAGCGTTCGTATGTTCGTTCTACCGGCGGCAAAGACACGCCATGAATATTCCGCAGAAGCTTTTCGTAGCGCGCCGCGGCCGTTCTGCGCTTTTCAATGAATCCTCGGAGGCGCTTGAGCTGGCTCGTCCCGAGAGCCGCGTTTATGTCTGGCATCCGATAGTTGTAACCTAAATGGCGCATCTCCTGATGCCATGTCCCTCCGCGTTTCTGCAGGGTTTTGTCTTTGGCTATCCCGTGCGTACGGAATAGACGTAATTGCGTCGCATATGAGGAATTGTTCGTAACGACCGCTCCGCCTTCTCCGGTCGTAATGGACTTCACAGGGTGGAAGCTGAAGATGGTCATGTCCGCGTGCGACCCAATGGGTTTTCCACGGTACTGCCCGCCGAGACTTTGCGCCGCATCCGCGACCAATACGAGGCCGTGCTTCCGCGCCAGCGCCCGATATTCCCGCATCGCGGCAGGCCGGCCGCCGTAGTCGACCGGCACGATAATCTTCGTTCGTTTCGTTATCTTTGAGGCGGCGTTGGCGACATCCATCGTTGCGAATTTATCGATATCCGCAAAGATGGGCCGTGCGCCAAGATACAGTGCGGCATTCCCCGTCGCTGCGAACGTAATCGCGGGAACGATAACCTCATCTCCATAGCTCACCCCCGCGGCAAAATATGCGGCATGAAGCGCAGCAGTGCCGGAATTGAACGCGACTGCGTATCGCGCTCTTGCGCAGAGCGCGAGTTCGCATTCAAACCTCTCCACGGCAGGGCCTTGGGTAAGCCGTCCCGACCGTAAAGTGCGCGCAACAGCCCGCACATCATCTTCATTGATATCCTGCGTGGAATACGGAATCATGCCGATTTTCTCCCTTTGCGCGTCGCTCTGGCCTCGAGGACTTCGTGCGCGCGCTTCTTCGGGAGGAGGCACGAGGGATTATCGCTCGCGTATGCGGCACCTTTTTTTATGTGCGGATATTTCGCGAACGGACTTTTTCGTCCCCACTCTGAAAATTCCGGTTCAACGACATAGATGTCCCCAAGGTCCCGCGTGCGCTTCGCCTCATACTCCGTGATGAGAGCCTCGTGCATTTTTTCCCCCGGCCGCATGCCGATGAGAGTAAGTTTGCACTCGGGCGCAATCGCAGCGATTAGATCCGCAACGCGCGCCGCCTTCATCTTGGGCACGAATATCTCTCCGCTCTCCATGAGGCGCAGAGCATTGAATACCACATCGACGACGGAATCGATGTGTATCCAGAACCGTGTCATCTCTTTGTCCGTAAGTGTGATGGCGCCGCTCGGCCGCTGTTTCTCTATGATCTCCAAAAGAGAGCCGCGGCTACCGAGTACATTGCCGTAACGCATCACGCTGATGCGGGTCTTGCCGCGAGCGCCGCGATAAACATTGGCGGCGATCGCTAGACGTTCCGCGCACATTTTGGTCGCGCCGTAGAGATTGATGGGCTGGACCGCTTTGTCCGAAGAGATTACGAGGACCTGCGGCACATCGCGATCGAGTGCGGCATCTATAACATTGCGCGTGCCGATGATATTTGTCTCAATCGCCTCTACAGGATTGTATTCTAGTGCAGGCACCTGTTTGAGAGCCGCGGCGTGGATGACAATATCTACGCCATTGAATGCGCGGAGGAGGCGGTTCTTATCACGGATGTCCCCTATCAAAAAGCGCAGGCGGCCGTCTGCGTACTCGCGCTGCATGTGGTGTTGCTTGTACTCATCGCGGCTGAACACAACAATCCTTGGAATGCCGCGAACAGCGAGGAGACGGCGCACGACAGCATGACCGAAAGTTCCCGTTCCGCCGGTAACAAGTATAGATTTTCCGCGAAGATGCTCCGTGTCCATCGAGAGCATACTACAAGGTTCCCGGACGAGAGTCCACGCTCCCTCTTCCCATCTCTTTCCGTATATGCTCTGTGATGATAAGAAAGTTTTCCTCCGGCGATGGTCCGTCCTTTGCGAGAAGACTCTCCATGTACGCGTGCACACTGCTCTCCTCGAGTGCCTTGAGAAAACGCAGCACATCTTCCTTTGAGGCTCTGGAACCCCTCTCAATCTCGCGCATGGCTCGCGCGCACTCTTCCACGGAAGAAACGCGGTACACTCCGGTACAATCACGCCACCATGGAATCCCGAACACGAGCGGGCGCTTCCCGCGCAAGAGTCCCTCCCATCCGGCTGTTCCAGTGACCACCGCGACCGTGCGCGCTTTCTCCGTCAAGTCAAACGTGTCTGTCGTTATAGGAACAAGACGCACATGAGGTACCTTCGCGAGCCGATTATAATATCCTCTATACCGCGCACTTGAGAAACTTTCTTTGCTGCGCAGCCACCACTGTGACGGATGCTCTTTTACGTATATTTCCCAGCCCGATGGCAACGCGGCCGCAAGCGTTTCTAGGGCAAGAATCTGATCGGCATAAATCCCGCCCTGCGGACATGTAGTCCGCTCCGGCTGGAAATGCAGTGGAAAATAGACAAATGGCGCACTCCAATCTGGCGCGCGGACGACCCTGTCATATTCTGTTTTGAGATTCGCCCGTCCCAGCTTCCGTAGGTATCCGAACGCGAGCGAGACGAACCTGCCCCTACGGAGCGCCTCGAGCGCGATGCGCGCGCGATGCCTGAGTAACCCCCATCCTTCGCCGGTGTTTTTCTGAAACGTCATGTACGCTGGCGCAATGCGCGACCGCGGTTGCGTCTGCTCGTCCCAATACTCGCGCATCTCCTTCGAGAGATCGGGAGCTGCAATGGCCTTTCCCGAAAATTTGCGGACCGCCGCCCGGAGCACCGGACTTCCCTTCCAGAAATCGCGATATGACAAAAGACGGTGCGCGACCCACGTGTCCTCAAAACAGATGGCCTGAATCCCCCGAGTACGCGATAGGTCGTAGATGATGTTGCTGTAGAGACTGTGCGGAACTTGAGCGTACACGACCCAGTCAGGCTTTAGTGTGTCAATTACATGGTGCCAATAACCGAGCATCGTGTAGTAAATATGCTTGCGTTCATCGACCGACAAAGCATCAAAGTGTTTATTCATCATCGTGAGAATGAGCGACTCGGTTTCATGCATGGTAGAGGCGAGTTCGGCGCTCACAGGGAGAATGGGCACCTGCCTCAACGCGGAGGCAGGTTTTGCATCCCATGCATCGTAGTGGTCATGAAAGATTGCGCCTTTTGGCGTATTTTTCTCGCCGGCATATTCCCCAATCCAGTACACTACTCTGTGGCCGTCACGCTCAAGCGCGTCAAAGAGTATCTTTATCTCCGGCTCGGCCGTCGGCCACACGATGAGAATCTTCATGGGGAAAGATTATTGACTGATGGAATAAACCTTGTAGAAATAGGAATCGGTATCCCCGAGGAGCTTTTTGGGTGAACCTGTCTCGACGACGCGGCCATCCTGGAGAACAACGAGGGTGTCGGAATCCATGATAGTGGAGAGTCGGTGCGCTATCGCGATGATGGTGATATGTCCCTTCAGTTCCTCAATGACGCGCTTGATATGCGCCTCGGATTCATTATCCAGTGCGCTTGTAGCCTCATCAAGAATGAGGAGCTCCGGCTTGCGCGCAAGCGCGCGGGCAATGGTAATGCGCTGGCGTTCGCCCGCGGAGAGCATGATGCCGCGCTCTCCGACCATCGTTTCCAGACCATTCGGACATTTCCGTATGAACGCATCAATGTGTGCCAAACGCGCGGCTTCCCACACGTCTTCGTCAGAGATAGATTCGTCGTAGAAGCGGATGTTATTGCTTATCGTGTCTTGAATGAGGAAGAAATCCTGCGAAACATAGCCAACTTTCCTGCGCCACTCGGGAAGTGCGACATCTCGTATGTTGACTCTGTCCAATGTTATAGCGCCAAGAGTCGGCTCCAGGAGCCGGAGCATCATATCAACGCACGTCGTCTTTCCCGCGCCCGATGGACCAACGATACCCACCATACTGCCCTTCCGAATGGAAAAAGACACATCGCGCAACACCAGTCTTTCCTTTTGATAGGAAAAAGAAACATGGTCAAACGAAAGAGCCTCTTTGAACGAAAACGGCAGCGACCCCGCGGTTCCTTCTTTCCACTCCTGTGCATTGTTCTCGTAATTGATGACGCGTTCAAGGTGCGGAACGAGTTCGCTCATATACTGAAGGTTCATTTGTAGCTGTTGGATATACGTGAAGATGCGGTAAATAAGGTAAAGAATGGTGGGAAGCGCCGCGAGACTGATGAACGGCGTCTTGAAAGCGAGCGAGAGTATGGCGGCAATATACATGATGCCTATCGGAGCCATTGCCTGCGAAGAAATCTGTTGAAAGATTTGTATGCGTGTCGAGAGTTTCTTTATATCGTTGAATAGCAGAGACCCGCGCTCTACGGCGGAGGATTCCACGCCAAGAGCTTTCACGGTCTTAAGACCGCCCACGTGTTCGGTCACATGGTGCGCGGTGTCGCGGAAAATTGCGACGCGCTCGCGCGAGAGCGCGTGCACGCGGTTCGTGAAAGGCCGGAGACTGATAAATACAATAATCCCGAGCCCGAGCGTCGTAAGTGTAATTGGCGCAGAGATTGAAAAAGCAACAACGAGGTACATAAGGAGACTGGTAGCAACCGTTATTGAACCGCTCATTTTCAACAGAAGACTCATGGACGCGGGAGCGTCTATCATGAGCGCCGTCTCGAGGTTGCCGAGCTTTTCGCGCAGAAGATACGGCCACGAGGCACTGAGGACTTTTTTGAACAATGTGGAGCGAGTTCGGCGCTCGTACTCTGTCGCGATGCCTATCTGTATGTAACTCAGCCACAACGAGACGAACGCCTTAGCTATAAAGAGCGCGACGATGAACATGAGGAGGAATTTTGGCACGAATGGCACGTGCACCCACGTGAAAAATTCTTGGATGGCGAGCGACAGCATATCCGTGGCGGGATTATTGATGCCGAGAACGAATGTGAGGAGCGGGATGACGGCGTTGATGCCAATGCCTTCCAAAATTCCTCCCGCAAATCCGAGCGCCGTTAGTATCAATATTTGAGTTTTGTAGGGACGATATGCGCGGCGCGCCAACCGCATGGCGGCCACCAGTTGTTTGTATATGCTTAGTACATTAGTATCATTTCTCATACAGATTGCTCGATACAAAGGATGCTATATTCGCCGCCCGAGCATGCCACGTGTACTTTTCCACGCGCACGCGCGCGCGCGTTGCTTTCTCTCTTGCCTCTGCCTCGTGTGAGAGCGCATACGCTATGGTTCGCGCGCAACTTTGAGCATTGTCTGGAGTAAACCAAAAAGCGCTTGAATCGTCCAGTATTTCCCGAATGCTTGGCACATCGGAGGCGACTATGGGAACCCCTGCAGCCATGTACTCAAAAAGCTTCAGCGGCGAGGCGTGCTCGCGCGATATTTCGCGCTTCCCGCTATTGGGTAAGACCAGAACGTCGGCGCTCACGAGAAACCGCGGCACGAACTCAAATGGCTGATATGGAACGACGCTGACGTTTTCCCGTCCTCCGTATTGCAAAAGCTCCTCGTCCGCGGCGCCCATAAGCACAACGTGGGCATTACGGGGAAGGTACTGCGCCGCTTCCACAAGCGTATCCGCGCCCTTCCATTCATAAAAGTGCCCCGTGTAAAGGACGATTTTTTTGCTCGGGTCAATGCTGAATTTCTTCCAAACCGCTTTATCAGGCTCGGCCCTTGCAAATACTTCCAGGTCAACTCCGTCGTGCGCAATGAGAATCTTTTGTGCACTGATTCCAAGACGCACGAGCGCATCGCGCACGCCCGCGCTTATAGCGATGACGCCGCGCGCTCTTTGGAGCGCACGGCGCATCAGAAATCCAGAGTTTGGTAGCGTGTGCATTTCAAGGAACAGATTATTTTTGGGAAGAACAAGCGCAAGTAGGTATTCGCGCGTATAGACAATGTCACCCTGCGAGAATTTGAGACCGAGGAGAGAATGCATATACGATAGCATGTCTATCGCGAACCACAGCCGCACGAACGTTTGATGTTTCCCCAAAAAGTCGCTTGCAGTGGGTCTATGTATTGAGAACACTGGCTTAATGCCGTAGTAAGAAAAGGGGTCACCTTTTGAGCCGTGTTTCTTGCCCGGAACAACAAGACGTACTGCGTGGCCTAATTTTCCCCACTCTTCGCACAGCTTCATAATGGCATAACCGTTGGCTCGCTCTGACGGAATCCTATTGCTTACTATGTAGGAAATCTTCATCCCGTTAGAAGTAGGAAGCTTGCGCTCCCGACTTGAAAGCCAGATATAGTAAACTTTCGACCAATGCGAAACATACGGCTAATGTAGCACAATCTGAACTTCCGCGACTTCTAACGGGATTCATCCCGTTAGAGATAGGAAGCCTTTCAAGCGATTCTTGAGGTAGCGCTTACCCATGCCCGATTTAAGGAATAGTTCTCTCGACTGCGCGTCTTGTTCACTCATGCACATCTCGTAGTATATCAACTGAAGCGGTCAGCGTCCTTTCGTCGAGCGCGACAGACCGTCGCGATGTTGCTTGAAACGCTTCCGTAAATCGTTTGTTGAGCCCGTGTATGTTTCGTGGTCCTTCAAACTCAAGAGAACGTAAGTATACCAACCTTTTTCATCTCTAACGGGATTCATATCGTATCTCGGTAGTATATCCATAACGACATCCACAGCAAATGAAAACCACCGGCGCCGCCGGTGGTTTTCATTTAGACAGTTACGTCTTAAGCAACTTTGCTGACCTTGACCGCGTTCGGCCCTTTCGGACTGTCCGCGACTTCAAAGGAGACTTGGTCGCCTTCGCGAAGTTCGTCAAACGTGATGCCGACGAGCTCGTTGGAGTGGAAAAAGAGATCTCTCTCCTGTCCCTCTCGCTTGATGAACCCGAAACCCTTATCGGTGAGACGGGCAATTGTTCCTGTTTGCATGGCAATTAGAAAAAATTATGTAAGTAATGTATCAAGTGCAGTGGGCTGGAGTGGAAGCTCGATCCTCACTTCTCTGGATCAGCGCTGATTTGATTGCGCGAGTGTAGCATATCCGAAATTCGCTGTCAATCATCCGGATTTCTCCGCTACTCCTGCCGACCTGAATAAAGGTTCCTCGGGGCAAGCCCCGAGGTATTTGAGGAGCTCGCTTCACTCGCGCATTCCCGCTGGCATGGCCGCGGGGTTTTAAACCTATATACCGTCTTCGCTCGGACGAAATGAAAGCAAGCTCCCGTTTTGTCCGCGCGTAGCGCGGGTACAAAACGCAGTCCAGCGGAGCGCTAGCGCAGTCGGGCTTTCATTTCGGATCCTCGCTAGCCGTTATAATGACGCCAAACGAACCAGGCTATCAGAGCTCCCAAAGTTACAAGAAGAATGAGCAAAATATTGAACGACTGGAGAAATTCTAAGAAACCTAGCGGCGAACCAGCGAGTGCGGCGGCTACCTGTGCATTTGGCGTTTCCGCGGCCGTTTCTTCACTGGATGTACCCGCTCCGACGAGCGAAGCTGTCGGAGTCCCGACCGAAAGCGTCGGGATTGTTCCGGAAAAGCCGCCGCCAGTTACATCAATCACGCCAGATCCCGCCTGCTCCGAGCCAGCCGAAGGGGCCGAACCCGCCGGAGGAGACGCGAGTGCAAGAGTAGTGAATTGGCGCTCAACTGATACCGTCGGAGGCGACGCCCGCGAAACGACGCGATAGACGTACGTTTCGCCCGGGCTAAGTCCCGTGAGAGGCACAGAATGATGCAGAACCTTCGTTGATGTTTCCGCCGTGCCAAGCGGATAACCTAGATTCGGTAAAATGCTTAGGTCAAGCAGGTATGGTCCGCCAGACGCAAGCCCGTAAATAACCTGGCTCGTTGAAAGAAAATTCGTGTCCCATTCAATTGTTGCAGTGCCGGCATCCGTATCCACATCTCCAGCCTGCTCATTGTAAACGGCGAGGGGGTAGCTGCCTCCTCCTCCGCCGGAACCGGGGATAGTCCCGCCGCTCGGCGGATTCCCTGTTCCGCCGCCGCCGTCTGTGTCATTTTCACCTCCTACAATCGTATCGCCGCAATGAGTGGCGCCTCCTTCAAACCCGACACATATGTCAAAACCAAGCATCTTCCCTTGATATGAATTATCGCTTGAATTAATAAAGGAAACGGTATAAGTGAAAACTTTGGATTCTCCATCAGAAATAGCGCCGAGAGGAACCTCGCCGGCAGTTGAGAAGAAGTCGGCGAGGGAGTCGTCAAACAGAGTCCCGCTACTCCCAACGATTGTGAGACGCAAGAGACTTCCAAAGTCGTCATTATCTAAAATATTGATTGCTTCGGTCAAAATATCCTGTTCTTCGCCGGAATTATTGGTGACCGTTACCGTACCGGACGTTTCGTCCAGAGGAAGAAAGTTTGCTTCGTCAAAGAGAGGGTCTGGGTCAAAGTCCACAACCAAAGGCGTCACGGCATACGCGTGTGGCGCGAAACCACCCAGCACTATGATGAGAGCAATCGGCAGTATCAAGATTTTAAGAAAGTTTTTCATATCGTTATTCGGCTGGCGCAGGCTCGGTAACTACCGGAACATCCTCAACCACTACCGGTGGCTCCTCCGGAATAATCGCGGGTTCTTCTTGGACTACCGCATCGACCGTCACTTCTTCCACAATCGCTTCCGAAACAGTTTCTTGCGGCTCTTCCGGTGCAGGTTCCGGCGGGAGAATTTCTTCCTCGCGCGCGACGACCGTCTCTTCTTCTACAACAACCGCCTCCGGAACGGTTTCTTCTGGCGCCACAACTCCAGTCTCTTCGGGCGCGTTTTCTTCAGACACCCCTTCTACCACAACTCCGATGCTTTCGGTCGTGGTTCCGACTTCTTCGGACGTCGGGACAGGCGATGCCTCTGCTACTGGCTCACCGAGGTCTTCGGTCGGCAATTCCGGCCTATCAAACGGAGCCGGAGCGCCCTTGAGAGCAACCATTTCCAAAATCTTTCCGATTGTTTCTTCGTCAAAACCGGCCGCTTCCAAATCCTGAATGGAGATTTCATTCTCTCCGCCGGGTGTCGGCTCCGGGTCTACCCAGAA
>Ga0209542_10005902_pt1 | contig 24119 bp, 21 predicted proteins | sample RifCSPhighO2_01_FD_184028 | JGI IMG/M metagenome (GOLD analysis project Ga0209542, IMG submission 184028) | Soil microbial communities from Rifle, Colorado - Rifle CSP2_plank highO2_0.1 (SPAdes) (version 2) | ecosystem: Environmental > Terrestrial > Deep subsurface > Rock core/Sediment ...
TCCGCCAGCCGAGCTTGGAGAAAATTCATTTTGAATTTGCAGAAACCAAATTCCTAAAATCAATAACATGCCGATAATAACAGAAAAAACGAGTATCGTTTTTCGTTTGTGTACGGGAGCGCGCTGGAGCCGCTCAATTGAGTCAAGAAGCGACATATAATCCGATTATGGTGAAGAGAGGACCGCAAGCATTCGCCCTTCCGTCGGGAGACCTTTTTTCTTTATTGTAAGCCTGTCCATTTTTTCGGGCTTTCCGCCAAATGCGTCGAGCGAAATTTTTTTCCCCGCCGCTCCTTGGGTGGGGATGACGATACGCGGGTCGATATCTTCCATAATTTTTTTGATCTCGGAATTTGGCCCCGCGCTTGAAATCATGAGGATGTCAATGGTATCGAGTTCTTCAAGCATAGCCTCGAGAGATGCTACCTTCGTTACATCCCCGAGATGGAGGAGTCTGAGTCCTTCCCAGTCAATAAAAAAAACAGTTCCTTCGGGTGTTTCGAATCCGACGATTGAAATATTGCGTGCCTCATATTCGCCGGGCGTCGAAAATACAAGCGGGGAGCCCGCAATCGAATGGTCGCGCGCATAATCGGGGCTTGAGAAGAGCACAACGTGTGCCTCAAACCGCGGCGGCGTCATACCCGACTTTTTGCCATGCGGGTCAATAGCGAGCACATCCTCGCCTGATTGGACCTTGAAACAGGTGAGTCCGTAGTACGTTAGAACCATAGAAGTGTGTTTAGAGCATGTTTGGAAACCCGCTTTTGATAACGAGGCAGTGGATTTTTAAGACGAGGCGATCGAGTGGACGACGAAATGTATCGGGGATACATTGAGTTGCGCCTCCGAGTCGCAGTCAAAAATCCACTGCCGCAGCAAGAATAGGGTTTTCAGACATGCTCTAGTATATCGTATTTTGGGAGCTCTTGCAAAGCCAAAAATCTTCCATTATACTACCCCGCATGAACCAAGAGGCCGACATTACTCAAGGACGCAAAGACCGCATCATGGATGTGCTCTTTCGTGAACAGCAAGTGTGGCGTATCCCGCGCGTCGGCGATATTGTCGAGGGTGTGCTTATGAAAAAGCAAGGCTCAACTGCGTTTGTTGATCTTGGTTTCGGTACGGGCATTATTTACGGCAAAGAATTTCAGGACGGCAAAGAAGTTTTGAAGCAAAAAGCGGAGGGGGAAAGCGTTGTTGCAAAAATTATCGAGCTTGAAAACGAAAACGGATATATCGAGCTTTCGCTCAAAGAAGCGGGGCGCGAAAAATTCTGGAAAGAGGCGGCGCAGGTGATGCATGAGAAAACGTCGTTGACGCTCCGCGCGCTCGAGGCAAACCGCGGCGGGCTTGTTTTTGAATGGAAGAGCACAAAAGGATTTTTGCCGGTTTCCCAGCTTTCGCAGAAACACTATCCGCGCGTTGAGGGGGGCGACAAGATGCGGATACTCGAAGAGCTCCATAAATTTGTCGGGCAGGAGTTTGAGCTCCAGATTATTACGGTGGACCCAAAAGAAGAAAAACTCATTTTTTCAGAAAAGAGCCTTGAGCCGGATGGAATGAAAGAAAAACTCGCAAACTATAAAGTGGGCGAGGAATATGACGGCGAAGTATCGGGCGTTGTCGAGTTCGGCATTTTTGTAAAGCTGGAAGACGGGCTCGAGGGGCTTGTTCATATATCAGAGATTGACTGGTCGCTTGTCGATAATCCAGGGGACTACTATAAAGTTGCGGACAAGGTGCGCGTCAAGGTTATTGAAATCGAAGGAGATAAAATTTCACTCTCAATAAAGGCGCTGAAACCCGATCCGTGGAAGCAGGTGAAGCTCGAGAAGGGTGATATAGTGGAAGGTGTCGTCACGAAACTCAACAAGTACGGCGCATTTGTGAAGCTCGCACAGCACGAAGGCGTCTCCGGGCTCTCGCATATTTCGGAGTTCGGGTCAGCCCAGAAGATGCGCGATACGGTAGAGATCGGAAAGACATATCCATTCCAGATTGTTGTTTTTCAGCCCGATCATCACAAGCTCTCGCTCGCATTTTTGGGGAAAGAAGAGAAGACAATCCCAGAAACGCCCCAAGAGTGAATATAAAAAAACCCCGCGACGCAGGGGTTTTTTGTTCGTTATATGTATGTGGAAGCAGTTTTTAATTTCACACAAGATCGTCACATTTCTTTTTTGCTCCATATTATTACAAGGCGTTATTACTTGCTTGATTGTTGCTGGTATATATAGAGGACAAAACCAGCAGCTTGCGGATGATTACATTTTTGTTTTTAGCGTAGGGGTTGGTGTGTATACGGCATGTCTCTTCCTACCAATCGCTTTACTTTTCTATTCTACTCGACGTACGACACGCATATTTATGGGCGTGTTTCTTGTAATCGTGTTTATCTTCCTTTTCTTACTAAGGTCAAATTTTTCGAATACCTTTACTTTTGAGACGAGGCATGTTCTGGCTAGTAAGAATATTGATACTACATTATGTGATGCTGCTGGGGGGGTTTTATCTGGCCATATCAACGTAGTCGCATGGCGTTCCTGTATTGCCGACTTATATAAGAAAAATGTGAGCACGTCAGGATATATTTCAAGCTTGGTGAAGGGTTTTTTCACTGATTTTTACGGGATGCCATATTGGCTCATCGCAAGTCCAGATTCCTAGTCTTTATTCGTTTGGGTTTTCTCAATCGCCTCCGCCAAAAATGTGCCTAGCTCGGTTTAGAACATTGGTGGCGGCTTATAGCAGGTGAGATTCATCAAGTTCTTTAGTGCCACTCGAATCGACAAAATCCCTATATTCTCGGGTGGTATGAAATTGATTCGTGATCACCTTTGCCGATAAAAATTCGCCCCATCGGTTTTCCTTTCCATAATCTTGATAGCTAGACCATGGAAACCGATCTTCTTTATTGATCCATCCCTTTAATTCTCTCGGGTTTCTATGAATGTATGCCGAAAGATGTAGAAGCTGTTCATTATCCTCAATATGTACTGCCTTAAAAGGCCCCTGAAAAATATGCCCAACTGTTCCGTATCTAAGGTTCATATATTTTGTGTGTCCCTGTAGTATCTTCTGCATAAATTTTGATATGCCAGTATTCTTGACTTGGAGCAAGGTTAGATGAAAATGGTTTGGCATGAGTACAAAATTTATAAGCTTAACCATTCTATTTCGTATTATTCTGTCTTCAAGTTTTCCGATATTGATTGTTTTGCCCTTCAGAAAACCGGAAGTGAAGCGGGATACGTTTTCCACACACAGCGAGGACTGAAATACAAACAAAAGTAGCAGGAAGCGTATCCTGTCTTTGTCATCATAAAAAATACGCTGCTTATTATTGCCCCTGTTAAAGATATGATAATATTCCCCGGTAGCAAGATTTGTTTTTCTCATATACACGCATTATACAGCCCCGAGGCGAATTGTTCAAAGCCGAGCTAGGCACATAGGCATAGTCAGTGCATAGTATTTATTTAGCGCTTTCTGTATACTAAAAACACATGAAAGCATTGGTGGGGCTGGCATCTGGTTTTTCCCCGCTCTTATTTTTTATTTACCTGACTGGAGGGATTTTTGTCATCCGCTCTTTCTTTCAGTTGCTATTATGCCTATTCATTACGCTTGGATGGCCAATTTTGTTATATTTCTTTTCCCAAAAAAGAGAGATGCCTTACTTTGCTGGCGGCGCTATTAGTGCCATTTTACCCAACCTAATTATATTTTGTCTTGCGCTCGCAGTGAGCATGTTCACTAATTACTAGTATTGTGGAGACGCTCTATCGCTTCCGCTAAAAATTGCGAGTAGAGATTGAGTCCGACGAGGCGGGCGGAACCTGATTGCTCGCGGCCGAGAATATTTCCTGCGCCGCGCATTTCAAGATCCCGTTCGGCAATAATCTGACCCGCGCCGAGAAATTGTGTGCTCGAAAGTATATCAAGGCGCCGGCGCGCTTCGTCGGAAAGGCGGCCCGAATGGTAGAGAAAATAGGCGTATGATTCGAGGGCTCCGCGGCCAACGCGACCACGGAGCTGGTGGAGTTCCGAGAGACCAAAAAGTGTTGCGTCAGAGACGATGAGTGTGTTGACGCTTGAGAGATCAATGCCATTCTCGATAATCGTTGTTGAGATAAGGATCTCGATTTCTCGGGAACGGAAGCGTTCCATCGTCTCGATAAGGATTTTTTCCGGGAGCCGTCCGTGGATGTATCCGATGCGCCGCTCGGGGAGCATGTTTGTAAGTATCTCAAGCGCACGCGGAATATGCCGGATGCGTCCTTCGAGAAAATAAATCTGGCCCTCGCGTTCAAGTTCTCGTTCAATTGCTCGTTTGATCATATCTTCTGCGCGCGGGAGGACAAACGTGTGTGGCGCTCTGCGGCCAAGAGGCGCGTCCTCCAGCGTGCTCATATGTTTGAGGCGCGAGAGCCCGAGTGAAAGGGTGCGCGGGAGCGGCGTTGCCGAGAGCGTCAGCACGTCGAGTTCTTTTTTTAGTGATTTCAAATGTTCTTTTGCCGCAACCCCAAACCTTTGCTCTTCATCTATAATGAGAAGCCCGAGGTTTTTCCAGAGAACGTCTCGCGAGAGAAGCCGATGTGTTCCTACTACTATATCTGTCTTTCCTTCGCGGATGCCATGGAGTATTTTTCGTTCTTCGCTTGCTTGCTCGAGGCGTGTAAGTCGCGAGACTTTTATGGGGGAGTTTTCAAGACGGCGCGACCACGTGCGGTAATGTTGATCTGCAAGGAGCGTTGTCGGTGCAAGAAGTGCTGCTTGATATCCATTTGCCGCAACGCGGATAGATGCGCGGAGCGCAATCTCTGTTTTTCCAAAGCCGACATCCCCCATGAGTATCCTGTCCATGGGGTGCGGGCGTTCGAGGTCATTCATGACATCTGCCAAGGCGCGCATTTGCGAGGGCGTTTCTATGTGCAGGAAGTCCGATGCGATTTTTTCTTCGAGTTCGGGGTACGGCGCATACTGCGCGCGGCGCGCAAGCTCACGCGATGCGTGAATTGTGAGAAGCTTTTTTGCAAATTCGAGCGCATCTTCTTTCGTTTTTTTCACAATCCGTTTCCACATCGGCGTTCCAAGACGCGTGACGGGCGGTTTTCGAAATCCGATATAGGGCGTAATCCTTTTTTCTTCGCCCACGGGGACGAGGAGCGTATCGGGCGCGCCTTCGCGCGGGCCGCGGTATTCGATACAAAAATATTTTTTGTGATCTTCTCTCGTGATACCGCGCCAGACGCCGACGCCATGATCTTGGTGGACCACATAGTCTCCGCTTTCCAGATATTCAAAAAGTTTTCGCTCACGCGCGGCTTCTTTCTCGACAGCGTTCCGCCCTCCGCTTACGATGCCTATTTCGTCGATTGCATTTCCAAAGAAATCAACGCGGTAGAGATGATTTTCGTTGATTGGCGCGATGATAACGGTGCCGCCGCGGATGGTAAATTCTCCTTTTTTCTCGGGCCACGGCGCAATGATATAGCCAAGGGTTACGAACTTTTCGATAAGCGTGCGCATCCCGCCGCTCCATTCTTTCGAAAGGGAAAGCGTATTTCGTTCCCAAAACGGCTGCTCGTGTCCCATGCGCCGAATACGCTCTTTGTTTTTCCGAAACCAGCGCGGCGGTTTTGAGCGAAAAGCAGGGACCAGAGCCGCGACCAACAGTTCTCCCATCACGGTGTTAGAGCATGCCCGAAAACCCCATTCTGACTACGGCAGTGGATTTTTGACTGCAACTCGGAGTTCCGACTCAACGTATTTCCGATACGTTTCATCGTCCACTCCATCGTCTCGTCTTAAAAATCCACTCCCTCGTTATCAAAAGCGGGTTTCCAAACATGCTCTAAAGATTTATTGTTGTTTGCTGGAGCGGACCAGCGAGAAGCTCGAGCACCTTTTTTGTGATTTTTTTGGCGACAAGGCGCTCGTCGGGGGTAAAGCGCTGGAGTACGAGCTTCATCGCATCCACGCGTTTTTTTTTCTGGATGCCGATGCGGATTCGCCAAAAGTCTTTTATTTTTAAGGCGCGCATGATTGATTCGACGCCTTTGTGGCCTCCCGAATTGCGCCCAAACGATACCTTGAAAGACCCGAGAATGATATCGCTGTCGTCGTGTATCACGACGAGATCCTTCGCTCGCAGCTTCAGCGCGAGCGCCGCCTTGCCTGATTTGTTCATAAAGGTGTTGGGGAGCAGTATCCGCGCCTCTTCTTTTCCGATCGTTCCTTTCGCAAAGTGCCCGAAATATTTTTTTGTTTCCTCAAAGTCATCGAAATCAAAGTGTTTCGCGATCTCTTCCGCAATATCACGTCCGATGTTATGCCGCGTTCCGTGGTATTCACTCCCCGGATTTCCGAGCCCCAGAATCGTTTTCATGCGGACAGTGTACTTGATGTACGGGGTTATTTCAATTTCCCGCTCGACTTCTTCCTTGCATTGAAAAAGCTTTCCGCATATAATATACTTGCTTTTATCCCGTTAGAAATAATACTCCGCCGCTCTGCGGCATGGGTTACCGTTGAGGTCAATTTACACGGGGATCTAAAGACATCGCGGGAATTTCTAACGGGATTTATTTTTATGCCGCCAGACGAGAACCACAGACCAGAACCCATACAAGAAGAACCCGCGGGGAGATCTTTGATGGGGGAGTTGCGCGAGATGCTCCGGATTCTTATTATCTCGCTTGTTATCGTCCTCCCGATACGCTTTTTTGTCGCGCAGCCGTTTATTGTGCGCGGCGCTTCGATGGAACCGACCTATCACGACGGCGAATATCTGATTGTGGACGAGCTTTCGTATCGTTTTTCAGAGCCAAATCGCGGGGACGTGATTATCTTTCGCTATCCGCATGATCCGCGCCAATTTTATATCAAGCGAGTGATAGGTCTCCCCGGAGAGACGGTTACTATCCGTAACGGCACAGTGAGCGTCAAAGAAAACGGATCGGGTGAGTCGATACAACTTACGGAGGGGTATCTCCGCTCGGGCGCGAGCACGTTCCCCGACAAAGTTATAACGCTCAAGGGAAATGAATTTTTTGTTCTTGGCGACAATCGTTCCAATAGCTCCGATTCTCGCTTGTGGGGGACGCTTCCCGAAGAGTATCTCGTCGGGCGCGCGTTTCTCAGACTGTGGCCGCCCTCACAACTCTCAATCTTATAATCACTACCCATGCCGAAACAGATAAAAAAAGAAATGGCAGCAAGCGTCAAGGGGATGCACGATCTTCTCCCCGACGATTTTTATTTTTATGACCGTGTTATCAAAGAAACAAAACGCACTGCGGAGTTTTACGGGTTTTCCCCGATTGCGACGCCGCATCTCGAAAAAACGGAGCTTTTCGAGCGGCCGCTCGGAGAAGGGTCGGATGTCGTTGAAAAACAGATGTACAATCTCCGGACGCGCGGAGGTGATCGTCTGACGCTCCGCCCGGAGGGGACAGCGCCCATCATGCGCGCATATATCGAGCACGGCATGCAGTCGCTTCCCCAGCCGGTTAAATTATTTTATGGCGGGTCGTTTTTCCGCCATGAGTCGCCGCAGGCAGGGCGCTATCGTGAATTTCGGCAGGCGGGGGTTGAGATTATAGGGGATGATGACGCGATCAATGACGCGGTTGTGATTCGCGTTCTTGTGAGCGCGCTTCAAACGCTCGGTATCAAAGATATCATTGTTCACGTAAACAGTATTGGAGATAAAATCTGCAGACCGGCCTACCGCAAGGAGCTTCTTGCCTATTACCGCAAGCACTTCAATGCCCTTTGCAAGGATTGCAAACGGCGGTATAAAGAAAATCCGCTTCGGATTCTCGATTGCAAGGAGACATCGTGCGTCGAGCTCAAAAAAAACGCACCACAGATGGTCGATCACCTCTGCGAATTTTGCAAAAAACATTTTTCAGAAGTGCTCGAGTATCTTGATGAGATCGGAGTGCCGTATTTTCTCGATAGCCATCTGGTGCGTGGCTTTGACTATTATGGGAGGACTGTCTTTGAGATTTTTACAGAAAAGAAAGAAGGAGAGGAATCGGGAATCGCAATTGGCGCAGGCGGGCGCTATGACGAGCTTGGCGAATACATGGGTGCGCGGAAAATTCCGGCGGTAGGCGGGGCGCTCGGCGTTGACCGTATTGCTGATTTGATGAAGAAAAGAGGAATCAAGCCAAGGGCGGAGATAAGGCCGAAACTCTTTCTTATTCAGCTCGGTCCTGCGGCGCGCAAGAAAAGTCTTATACTTATGGAAGAGCTCCGCAAAATCGGCGTACCGATAGGGCAGTCGCTCTCAAAAGACTCCCTCCGTTCTCAATTGAACATTGTCCTCAAACTCGAGATCCCGCTTGCGGTTATCATCGGCCAGAAGGAAGCGCTCGACGGAACGGTTGCACTGCGCAATATGGATACGGGGATTCAGGAGACCCTTCCTTTTGATAAATTTATTGGTACAATAAAGTCACGGTTGAAAGAATTTTCCTAAACAGGCACTAGGGGCTACATACATATGGTAGAAGTACGAAGACGAGAAAAAGAATCAACGGGATCGCTCCTGCGCCGTTTTTCGCGGAAGGTCCAGCAGAGCCGCATATTGCTTGAGGCGCGGAGTCTTGCGCACAGCAAGCGCCCTAAGTCAAAAACAAAAAAGCGCAAGGATGCACTCTTACGCGAACAGCGACGCAAGCATTTTGATCGATTACGAAAATTGGGAAAAATTTCGTAATTGTGCCATGAGTCTTGCCGATTCACTGCGCAACAATCTCAAAGACGCTCTCCATAAAAAAGACGAGAACCGGGTTTCGACGCTCCGGCTTCTTATTGCCGCGATCAAAAACAAAGAAATAGAAGAGCGCAAAAAGGAAATCGGCCTTAGTGATGAAGAAATACTCGGCGTGGTTCAGAAAGAAGCAAAAAAACGCAAAGACGCGATTTTTGAATACGAAAAGGCAGGGCGGACAGATCTTGCAAAGACCGAACACATAGAGCTTGCCATTCTCGAAGGGTATCTCCCCAAAGAACTCTCGGATGAAGAAATACAGCGTGTTGTGAAAGATGGGATGCGGGAACTTGAAGCGATTGGAGACAAGTCGTTTGGCGTGCTTATGAAAGTTGTGATGCCATCGCTCAAAGGGCGCGCATCGGGCGACCGGATTTCAAAAATTGCGCGTGAGGCGCTTGAGTCTCATTAACGCCGAGGATACATATGGCACGGAGAGAACACATTGTAGGGCTTGATATCGGCTCCGGAACGGTGCGCGTTGTTGTTGCTGAACGCAAAAACGGCGATGGGCTTGCGATCCTCGGGGCCGCGGAAGCTCCTGTTGACGGAGTGCGGAAAGGCGCGGTTATAGCGCCCGATCAAACCGCGCGGAGTATCCAGAAAGCGCTCCACGAGCTTAAAAAAAACCATGCTCTTGAGATAGACCATGCATATGTATCACTCGTCGACCAGCGGATGGCGATGTTGCTTTCGCGCGGCACGATATCTGTCTCCCGCGCCGATGGCGAGATAACGCGCGAAGACGTCTCGCGAGCGCTTGAAGCTTCCGAGGCATCTCTCCCGAAATTGGGAAACCGTGAGATCGTCCATTCATTTCCGCTATACTTTAATGTTGATGGCGACACCAGCATCCGCGATGTTGTCGGGCTCGTTGGGGTAAAACTCGAGGTCGAGACTCTCTTTATCGCGGGATTTACGCAGCACTTAAAAAATCTTCTGAAAGCGGTCGAGAGCGCGGGGATTTCCGCGGACGATATTATCGCCGCTCCCTACGCCGCATCATTCCATGCGCTTACCAAACGCCACAAAGAAGTAGGCTCGCTGCTTTTGGATATTGGCGCACAGGTTTCGACGCTCGCGGTATTTGAAGAAGGCGCGCTTATTTCTCTTGAAATAATTCCTGTCGGGTCCGGGCACGTAACGCAGGATATCGGGCTTGGGTTTCAGATCGATCTTGTAACTGCGGAGAAAGTAAAACGAAATCTCGGGATTTATCTCGAACAAGGGAAAAAAGAAATCCGCCTTGCGGATTTCCCAAAAAATTTCGAGGATACATTTTCGCCAAAAAAACTTCGCGAGATTGTATCGGCGCGCCTTGGGGATATTTTTGAGCTTGTCGATAAACATTTAAAACGAATTCAGCGTTCGGAACTTCTTCCCGCCGGAGTTGTCTTGGTTGGCGGCGGGGCGCGCATGTTTGATATTCAATCGAGCGCGAGAGAAGAACTTCATTTGCCGGCCGAGATAGGATCGGGTACGGCGGGGCTTAGCGGAAAGAAAGAACTTATCACGGGTCCCGAGTGGGCAACTGCAGTCGGGCTCTGTAAATATGCAATTGATCAATCACATGCAGGAGGAAGGGGCGGATCGTTTTTTTCTTCACCATTTTCTCGGCGGATCGCAAAACTATTTAAGGCGTTGATTCCGTGAATAAAATTATTTTTCAAAATCGAATTTTTGTGTGGGCAGTTTTTATCCCGTTAGAAATAAAACCCCGCTACTCTGTAGCGTGGGTTCCCGCTTAGAACAATTCCCGCGGGGATTTCTAACGGGATTTATTGCAACATTTGTTGCAATTTTTTCTTGGTGGGCGGCTACGCTCTTTTCTATTGAAGAAGAGAATCAAATACTCTATTTGAGTGTCTCGCGAATGGGGCCGCAATTTACTCATAGTGAAAATATTTCCTCGTGGAAAATATATTCCGATAATAAAATTGGGTTCGAATTTCAAATTCCTCCTGATAGTATGATTGATCCGCAGGATGCCTCACGCATAAATTTCAAAGTCATATCCGGGACGACATTATCTGAAAAATATCTTCTTGTGCAAACTACGGAGAATACCGGGAGTTGCGAGAAGAATGCCAGCGGGATCATACAAAAAAAGGAAGCAGTGGCCATACATGGTCTACAGTTTACAAAATATACTGCCTCAGATGCCGCCATGGGGAATGTGTATAAAACAACCGCGTTTATAACCGAAAAATATGGGAAATGTATTATTTTGAGCTTTGTTTTTCACTCTGTAAATCCAGGCATGCTTAATAACCCCCCACCACCATTTGACAGTGAGGAGGAGTATAAGGTGGTAGAGCAGGTACTCAACACATTTGGGTTTACTTTCGATACTTCAAATTGGAAAACGTATCGGGATGAGAAGTATGGGTTTGAGTTACAATATCCGCCCGATTGGCATATCGAAGAAAGAAGTAGTGGCATAATAGTAACCAACAAAATTGACGGGTGTGTTCGTAACGCAAATATTCTCACTGGTTGCGGTGAGATATATATCACGCGGGAAGATGGCAATGGTAATGAATGGATTGCTCAGTACCGAACTAAACAGGGGAGTCGTTTTGAAAATATTCTGATCGATGGGTCCTCGACACAAATGCTCCGCCCGTTCTATGATGGGGAAGCTCTAGTGATTATAGAAAAAAAAGGATATATCTACCGAGTCGAATATTTACATGGTGTTGATAATGAATTTACACAGAGTAATGCCCAAAAATTGTTTCAAGAATTTAAAAGTTTCCTTGCCACTCTTAAATTTTTTGAACCAAAAACGCAGTAGTTTCTTAGCTTGTTGTTCTGCTTGACTTCCTTTGCGTGGGCGCTAGAGTAGGGCCATGCCCCGTAGTAGAATTTCGATTTGCGCCAAAGGCGCGGGTTGACGGGGCAGTCATAGTTGCAGGAGGAACAATCATCTACTTTTTATATTTATGAGTCGAAAAGGTTTTTATAATCGAAATTTCACTACGGGGTATGCCGAGGATTAATCCTGATATCGAAACATTTGCGCGGATCAAAGTATTTGGCGTTGGTGGGTCTGGTACAAATGCGATTGATCACATGATCCGCACGAAAGTGCACGGCGTTGACTTTGTCGGGATCAATACTGATGCGCAGGATTTGCATCATTCGCTTGCTCCAAAAAAAATTCACATCGGAAAAAATTTGACGCGCGGACTTGGTGCGGGTATGGATCCGTCCGTCGGGCGGCAAGCGGCTGACGAAAACAAAGACGAGATTGCGGAAACAGTCCGCGGCGTCGATATGGTTTTTCTCACGTGCGGATTTGGCGGCGGGACAGGAACGGGTGCGGCGCCGATTATTGCGAATATCGCGCGCGCCGAAGGCGCGCTCACTGTTGCGGTTATCACGCGTCCATTTGCATTCGAAGGATCCGAACGCGGACGAATCGCCGAAGAAGGTTTACAACGTCTCAAAGAAGCAGTTGATGCAATGATTGTAATTCCAAACGATCGGCTTCTCGGAATCATTGATCGCAAAACAACATTCCTAAACGCGTTTGCAATGTGCGATGAAGTGTTGCGTCAAGCAGTGCAAGGAATTTCAGACCTCATCACACTCCCTGGGATTATCAATGTAGACTTCGCCGATATCCGCGCGATTTTACAAAATGCAGGCACCGCACTTATGGGGATCGGCTCGGGGTCAGGCGAAGAACGCGCCGCACAAGCGGCAAAACTTGCAATTAACTCGCCATTACTCGATCTTTCTATTGACGGGGCGCGAGGTGTATTGTTTTCTATCGCGGGTGGAGATGATCTCACCATGTGGGAGGTCAACGAAGCCGCCCGAGTCATCACGGAACCCATCTCAAAAGATGCAAAAGTCATCTTCGGAGCCGTCAAAGATGAACGGCTTCGCAAGGGCGAGGTCAAAATCACGGTTGTCGCTTCCGGTTTTGGCGAGCCTCCTCCAAAAACCGCGCCACTTTTTTCTCAAGCTTTCAAAAAAGAGGAATTTTTGGCTTCAAAAAGCAATAAACCCGTTGAAGCCGAGGAACCCACCGATGAGTGGGACGCAATTCCAGCATTTCTTAGGCGTCAGAAGAAGTAGCAGGAGCCGGCGGCCCGTGGGGGTCGATTTTTTTTGGGATTTTTCTCGGAAAATAACGATTTTTCTTCACAACCCGCGATCACACAGAGAAAAAGTGAAAAAACTGGGTTATCCACAATGGCAGAGTTGCTATGCGAGGGGTACACTGTGTTTACGTTACATTTTGCCACATATAATTGCATGTCTACCCCAACAACACTCACCAAAAAAGAATCAACAAAGAAGGTCAAGCGCGCATTCGGTCTTGCGCGGTTTTTTTCGCGCGAAAATATCCATCCGTACGATGAAATTTCATGGGACAAACGCCGGGCTGTCATTTTTAACTCACGAGGGGACGTTGTGTTCGAACAAAATGACGTTGAGGTGCCGTTAAATTGGTCGCAGACTGCTACAGATATCGTCTGCGAGAAATATTTTATAGGGCATGTCGGGAAAGAAGGCCGTGAGACAAGCGTACGGCAGCTTATTGACCGTGTTGCAGATACAATTATGGCTTGGGGGTATTCGTACGGCTATTTTAAAGAAAAAGAGGAAGGGAAAATTTTTAATGAGGAGCTTAAGGCGATTCTTGTAAACCAATATGCCGCATTTAACTCGCCGGTGTGGTTTAATGTCGGAGTTTCCGAACATCCGCAGTGTTCCGCATGTTTTATTCTTGCGGTTGAAGATAACAAAGAATCTATCTCGCAGTGGTATCACGATGAAATGTTTATCTTTGCGGGCGGTTCCGGCGCGGGGATCAATGTGTCCACACTCCGTTCATCAAGAGAATCGATAAACGGCCGCGGAAAATCATCAGGCCCTGTTTCATTTATGAAAGGCGCGGATGCGATCGCGGGTACGATCAAGTCTGGAGGAAAAACGCGCAGAGCGGCAAAGATGGTCGTCATGAACGCAGACCATCCGGATATCAGAGACTTTATCGTTTGCAAATGGAAAGAAGAAGAAAAAGCAAAAGCGCTCATCGCTGCAGGATACTCTGATGCAATTGACGGGGAAGTGTACGCAAACACTTTTTTCCAGAATGCGAACAATTCCGTCCGCGTGACGGATGATTTTATGCATCGCGTTCTCGAAGGAGGCGAGTGGGAGCTGAAAGCGGTTCGGACGGGCGAGACACTTGAAACTACGAAAGCGCGCGACATCCTCCGTCTTTTGAGCGAGGCTACATGGCACTGTGCAGATCCAGGCATGCAATACGATACGACGATTAATAAATGGCACACTGCATCGGTAACCGGGCGGATCAATGCATCAAATCCGTGTTCAGAATATATGCATCTCGATAACTCCGCATGCAACCTTGCGTCACTCAACCTTATGAAATTTATCCGCGATGACGGATCGTTTGACGTAACTGCATTCCAGCACGCGGTTCGCATTATGATTATCGCGCAGGATATTTTGGTTGCAGGATCCGCATATCCAACGGCGCAAATTACGGAAAATGCAAAAGCATTCCGCGAGCTCGGACTTGGATATGCGAATCTCGGCGCGCTTCTCATGTACAAAGGATTTCCCTATGACTCGAACGAAGGGCGTGCGTTTGCGGGAGCGATTACTGCGTTTATGACCGGCGAGGCATATCTCACTTCAACCTATCTTGCCGATCGCGTAGGGCCGTTTGCAGGTTTTGAGGTGAACAGAAAACCCATGCTCAAGGTTCTCCGTATGCACCGGGATGAAGTTGAAAATATTAATGATGCTCATGTCGAGAAACCGCTCATGAAGGCTATACGCGAGGTATGGGATAAAGCCGTTGAAAGGGCCGAAAAACACGGCATTCGGAACTCCCAAGCCTCTGTACTTGCGCCTACAGGAACAATCGCATTTATGATGGATTGCGATACGACTGGCATAGAGCCGGGTTTCTCGCTTGTGGCGTATAAAAAGCTTGTCGGCGGCGGGTTTTTAAAACTCGTTAATCAAACCGTTCCTCATGCGCTTGGGAAACTCGGGTACACACAAGAAGAGATCGATTCCATCGTAAAATATATTGAAGACAACGACCGCATCGAGGGCGCCCCATGTCTCAAGGGCGAACATCTCCCGGTATTTGATTGCGCAACGAATGCGCCTGGCGGCATGCGCTCGATTCATTACATGGGGCATATCCGCATGATGGCCGCCGCTCAACCATTTATTTCTGGCGCAATTTCAAAGACGGTCAATTTGCCTGCGGACGTTACGATCGAAGACATTATGAATGTGTACATCGATTCGTGGAAGCTTGGACTCAAAGCGGTCGCTGTGTACCGTGACGGATCGAAAGGAGCACAGCCGCTCAACACTGGGCGCACAAAGGGATCGAGTGAAGATGCAAAAGTCGTATCAACCGAGCCTGTACGCCGCACACTTCCTGCAGATGTCGTATCCTATCGCCACAAGTTTTCCGTGATGGGTCATGAAGGATATCTCCACTACGGTATTTATCCCGACGGGAAGCTCGCAGAAGTATTTATTCGGATGGCGAAGGAAGGGAGTACGATTTCGGGGCTTCTCGATTCGATCGGCGTTCTTATGTCCGTTGCGCTCCAATACGGAGTTCCCGTCCAGACAATTGTCAGAAAATTTGTCCACACGCGATTTGAACCCGCCGGGTTTACGGAAAACCCCGATATTCCGGTTGTGAAATCAATTCTTGATTATCTTGCGAAGTTCCTTGCGCTCAAATTTATGACTCAAGAAGAGCAAAGAAGTTTCGGGATATATGCGGAAAGTCAACAGGCGTCGAGCGAAGTGGTTGTCAAAAGCGAGGTAACAATCGAGACCACAAATAAAGATCAGACAGAAATTATTAAGATTGAAAAAATGGCAGCGGCTTCCTATCAGGACTCTCCTGCATGCCGATGCGGTTCAATCATGGTACGAACCGGGTCGTGCTATACGTGTCGAAGTTGCGGAGAAAATTTGGGAGCATGCGGGTAAGCTCCGACGTTTTGTTTACAATACGCTTTCGAAGTCGGGGTCCCGACCGAAGCGTCGGGAGAACAAATTTGTAGATAAGGGCACAGAACCTCGCGACAGCGCGAGGTTCTGTGTTTGTGGTTTTTTTTGGCTAGCTATGAATGAGATCGGAAGGTATGATTGATGTATGGAAGAAACTCCTTACAGCAATCAGACACAACATAACACTCCCGCCCCAGATACTAATCAGACATCATCTACACGGGCTACGCCGCGGCTACCGTTTATATTGGCTGGCACGGTTATTATAATTGCGGGTTTCACTACCTTTCTTTATTTTATAATAAATAATAATCCTATCAATGATCAAGATAACGAAAAAGCGCCCAATGGTTGGGTAAATTATCGTAACGATAACATCGGTGTTACATTTTCACACCCGGCACAGTGGGTGCTTAATAACCAGCTGGCTTCTACCAATGGTATTGTGCTGGACAATTTCCAGCACGTATATGGTCAGGGTGGGCTTATTCCTAAACTGGGTGTCGAGTTATCTGTAGTGCGGTGGGGTGCAACACAAGAGCAAATAGGTAAAATCGTTAGTGGCATACTTGAGGGGTATGAAGTTCTTTCTCGAGAGCCTATAAAGATAGGCGACTACAATGCCAATATTATAAAATATAGACTTTCGTGGGGTCCCGCAAATAAGTTTTACGAAACTGTACTATACTCGAACGTCTTTGTTGATGGTACGTTGTTTAACTTTTTTCTAGTCTACAACGGCGAGAATACTGTAGACCCGACGGCGCTGATTGAAAATTTCAAACATGTCCTATTATCAGTTCACGTATTCAATCCCTCTCGAGAGTCAGAGAATCTGGGTAGAATCGGTGAAATTACAGTGGGCATGGGGGGTCAGGAGGGCTCAATAACATACAGTGTACGTCGTGATGGAATTGGGTATGTTAGTTTTAGTAGTGGTGGTGGTGGGAAGACAACCGAAAAACAGTTTACCAGAGAGGAGGTAGATGAAGTTTTTCAACGGGCTCTCAAGGTATATGGACTTGAAAATCAGGGACGAGGTAGTTTTTTTGTTGCCGATGAATATGGGAATGGGAACACCATATCTATAACAATTTCTCCTCTGGTAAGCGCCACATATCGACAAGCCGAGTACATTAGTATGAGAACCCCCTGTAGTGATAGCCGTTGTCAGAAACTAGGAGAAGACATAAGTAAATTTATTTTAAATAAAGGTAAAATACTAACTGAAGATGAATGGATTAGTGGCGACCCATATGGATTGTATGTACAATATACAAACCATCCCTTTGGATTTAGCGTAAGCTATCCCAAAGGTTTTCGTTTAGTGGTTAGTAATGAGGTTCCAAAAAATAGCGATTTTCTGTTCAGTATTATTGATACTTACTACAAAAATGCCGGCCAGGAGGCCTTTCAGTTAAGTCGTGAGAAAATTACTAATGAAGATCCGCGAGATCGTATTGACAAAATTATATCAACGAGTAAAAACGGCCATTCTATCAAAGAGCGGATCGAGTTAGATAATAGACCGACTGTAAAGGTTCTTTTTGAAGATGGTGGCGGTAGTATATATACGGTTAGGGATGGTTTTATATACCACATATCCTGGCGAAGTGGGTGTCAATATGTCGGTGAGAAATGCACCATCGGTTATGAAAAGGTAGCCGTTGATATTATTTTAGACAGCCTACAACATATAAAATAATTCGGGCGATTTACTGACAAGTAAAGTTAGGACCTACCCATGTTGTTTATCTATACCGGTGACGGAAAAGGCAAGACAACCGCGGCTCTGGGGCAGGCTTTGCGCTCGGTCGGGGACGGTAAGCGCGTCCTCATGATTCAGTTTATAAAGGGTCCGTGGCCTTCCGGGGAAGACGAATCCCACAAGCGCTTACTACCTGATTTTGAGCTTCGGAAACGTGGCAAGGGGTTTGTGGGTATACTGGGAGATAAACTACCGCGCGAGGAGCATGAGAAAGCGGCTCTAGATGCCTTGAAAGAAGCAAAGACTGAAATAGAGTCGAGTAAGTGGGATATTATGATTTTAGATGAAGTAAATGTTGCGATTGGCCTCGGACTTATATCGGAGGATGCTGTATGCGCGCTTGCCTGCCTTGCCCGCGAAAAAAAGATTGATTTAATTCTTACGGGGCGCGGCAAGCACGAAGCGCTTCTAGCTCAAGCTGATCTTGTAACCGAGATGACAGAGATAAAACATCCTTTTGAAAAAGGGATTAAAGCGAGGAAGGGGATCGAGTATTAAAAAACCGAGCTACTGCTCGGTTCATTTATCTATCTTGTAAATATGTACCATTGAATCTAGCCACCGGCATCCTCTGCTAGCCGGACTTTGTCGGATGCTATATGGAAGGTTATATCTGCTCAATATATTATTGATACGTGCAATCACACTCTTGCCATACAGGGATAGTTTTAGCTCTGATACCTGAACATCGTGGTTGTCTTTCTTTCTGATAATCTCGAGCACAGCTTGTAGTTTTGGGGTAAACGCAAGCCGCTCAATGCGGCGCCAGTCGCTTCTTGTTAATGATTCGCTCACAATACGTGGGATATCTCCGAGTATTTTTGGGCGCAGTATCCGAAGAGCTTCTTCTCCATAAAATCGGATATTTCCAGGGACCTTAAATGTTCTCTTTGTGAGTGCATCGCGCGTGAACCATCGCATTGCACTATGCTCTCGGACATTCAACGTAGGTGTATCATGATGTGCTCTCGCAAAGTACGTTAATCCGATATGTTGATGTGTTTCGTTAATCGCATGGATGTCAAGAAAACTCGGCGTACACAGGAAACGATGCCCCTGGAAACGCATAGTCGGTTTGGCGCCAACCAGCTCTACTTCAAGTCCACATTCTTCCTTTATTTCACGATATGCCGCTGCTTCCGGTTCTTCGTTGAGTTCAATATGACCTCCCACAGGCAGCCACTTTTGTAGTTCGCGATGGTGTACAAGGAGTACTGATCTGTTATGCACGATATATATAGAAACGGCGAAGTCGATATACTCATGAATATGTCCCATCTGATCCTCCGCGTTTTTGAGAGAACGCCAGCTATACCATAACATAATTTCTAGACTCACAGCAAGCCACCGGTTGCTTTTTTTCGGGAAAGGAGTATAATTGCATTTGGATATACCGAGTAATCGCTACGTGAGATATTTATGCATTATGTGTATGTGCTCAGAAATACCGCTGGGAAACTCTATACTGGCTATACAGAAGATTTACGACGTCGATTCACTGAACACAATAACCACAAGGTGATAAGCACAAAAGCGTTTGCACCCTGGAAGCTTGTTTACTACGAGGTGTGCGAATCTAAAAAAGACGCGTTACTGCGCGAACGCTATCTAAAAAGCGCATGGGGCAAACGCTATTTGAAGGGGAGATTAAGACATAGTGTATAGTTATCTCACGTAGAGGAAAGTCCGGACACCGCCAATTTTGCTTGCCGCAGGCAACTGCAAAATTGAGCGCCCCGCCAGCGGCGGGGCAATCCCGCATACTGCGGGATGCTCAGTTTTGTAATCTCGCTTTGCTCGAACAAAACTGGCAGAGGCAGTGGTTAACGGCCACCTTAACCCGCAAAAGTTTTACGCAAGTAAAATTTAGGCGGGCGAGCGAGATACCCCGACGATAAATCGGGGCTCCGATTTCATTATTGATTTTCAATTGTGCGTCGGAGGTGCCACAGAGACAATACCACCGATCGTCATCGTCTTGAGTTAAATGCTTGAGATTATGAAGGAGGAAAGGGTGAAAAGAGGTGAGGTAAGAGCTCACAGTGCCAGCGAGCGATCGTCGGCAGAGGAAAACACTTGCCCGGTGCAACCGCGTTACGCGGGCTCGAGCCCGAGAGCAATCGAGGGCCTAGACAGATGATTACATAAAACAGAATCCGGCTTACGGATATATCCAAAACATCATAAAACCGCGCATTATGCGCGATTTTATGATTCACGATTCTTCGATCAAGTTGATTTTAAGTTTCTTTGGTCGGGACGGGTCTTCATCTATCTTCCGGAGCAATGTGTCTATCTCTTCGCGTTTATACACGCGATAGTTATTCACAGGATGACGCCGCGCAACAAGTTTTCCTTTCTTATCCCAATTGCGAAGTGTGAGCGGTGTTACGCCTAAAATCTCCGATGTTTCTTTGATAGTTAAATACTGTTTCTGCATCTTTAGTAATGTTTATGGTATCACACTCTATACACAAAGCAATATGTATATCCTTTTAACACGTATCCGGGTTTTGTCAAAAAACTAGGTTTTTCTAACCGATCTCATATCGGATTCCTATTGCAAAAGGATAAATATACGTTTTATACTTAAAAAGTCTTTATTATCCAACGTTTAATCAAAACATAGTTATATGGAAGAAAGCTATTATTATGATGAGTCGGCAGTCGAAGAAGTAGTTGAGGAGCCAGTCCTCGTCGGTTCTTTTCTTGGGTCTTTGGGGCGGTGGCTACTCATTGGGTTTATTTTTCTTTTCCCGTTCATTTTCTTCCCCATAACACCTGCCCCCGTGGATATGAACAAGGGGTATCTTGCGGCGATTGTCGCATTTGTGTCGCTCATCGCATGGTTTGGGAGCGCACTTCAGGAAGGACGGCTGCAGTTTGTACGTTCGTGGGTGCTTGTCGCGTACGGCGCGTTTCTTCTCGCATGGGTTGTGAGCGCAGTATTTTCTCATAATCTTATTCTCTCGTTTGCCGGTACGGGGTCGGAATCAACAACTGTCATGACGATGCTCGTTGGAGGAATATTTCTTTTTATTATTCCTGCGCTTTTTTCTGATCGTGTGTGGGTCAAGCGGGCGCTCGTAGCGCTTATGGTGTCTTTTCTTATACTCGCGCTCTTTTTTATTGTGCAGAGTATTTTTAACGCGCGTATTCTTCCGTACCAATTTGCAAAGGAGCGATTTTTTAATCCGCTTGGTTCATGGAATGCACTCGGCGCATTTTTTGCGGTGATGGCGGCGATCATACTTCCCTTTTCAGGGATTGATCGATCATGGATAAAGCGCGCGGTATACGGGCTTTTCTCGCTTGCGTTGGTTCTCCTTGCGGTTACTAATTTTGTGTATGGGATGATAGGACTTGGCCTTGCGTCACTTCTTTTTGTGGCGCTTCTTTTATCGCGGCGGATGACGAATACTGCTTTTTTCGGTATTTCACTCACGGTTCTTATGGTTGTTACACTTCTTATTCTTATGCGCGGGCTCCTGCAGGATGAAATTGCATCTCGGTTTGGCGCCCCATCGGAAGTGAGTCCCGCGTGGGGCACAACGCTCAATATCATGCAGGAGTCGATCGGCGCCTCGCCGATTCTCGGCAGTGGGCCGAATACATTTGGTCAGCTTTGGGAGCGATATAAGGATTCTACTGTCAATAATACGCCTTTCTGGCTTGTCCGGTTCGATTACGGTGTTGCGCTGGTTCCGACGATAGTTGCAGAAGGCGGTGTCCTTGCGGCGCTCTTACTCATTGTGTTTATGATTTTTTTCGTCGCGCTTGCGTTTCGCGGCATTGCGAGTAATCAAGACGAGGATCAGATTGGGAGCATCTATATCCGGTCGCTTGTTGCAGGGTCCTTTATCCTTTTTTTCTTCTGGTGGGTTCACCCCCTCAATATTTCTCTCGTGATTCTAACCTTTGTTCTTATCGGGCTTCTTCTTGCCGCAATGAGTGAGGTGGGGCTCGTGAAGCGAGGTGAGCTGAATTTATTTTCCAGTACCGAGCGCGGTTTTGTAGGGTCGCTTGTTATTATTTTGCTTCTTGTAGGGAGTGTCGCTGGTATTTATTTCGAAGCAACGCGCTACTTTGCAGAAATCGTTTTTGCGCGCGGTATTCAGGAGTTTAACGATGGAAAGGGCATTAATGCGTCGCGTATCATAGTCGCGCGCGCCGCGCGATACGACGGCCGCCAGGATCAATATTGGCGGATGCTCGCACAGCTTGAGCTTGCAAATATGCAACGGGCGCTCGATGCGGCAGGTTCCTTACAGCGCGAGGAGTTTGATGCGCGCTTTCGGCCGGCGCTTGCCTCTGCAATCCAATATGGGAAGCGGGCGAAAGATATCAACCCAAATGAGGTTAGCAACTGGAATGTTCTCGCGCAGGTGTATGAGGCGGCAATTTTGCCGGTAGCCGGTTCGGAAAGTCTTGCGATTGAACATTATGAAAAAGCGCGGGAGCTTTCGCCGCAAAACCCCGTCATTCTTCTTAATCTCGCGCAGACATATCTCGCCTCTGCACAGGCGACCATTCTTCGCGCAGGAGGCAAGGATTCCGGTACTGTCGCGAAAGACGCGCAGGAAAAAGCAATCGAACTCCTTACCCGCGCGACGGATCTCAAAACAGATTATGCCGAAGCGCATTTCCTTCTCGCGCAGATCTATAACCAGCAAGGAAGGGCCGACGAAGCGATTGCTCGCGCGGAGCAAACCTATCAGCTTGCGCCAAACGACGCGGGGGTTCTCTTTCAGCTTGGGCTTCTCTATTATCAGAAGGGAGACCTTGATCGGGCGCAGATCGCTTTTGGGAAGGTTGTCGAAGCAAATCCAAACCATTCAAACGCGCTTTATTTCCTCGGTCTTGTGTATGACCGGCAGAGGAAAAAGGAGGATGCTTTGAAAATCTTTCAAAAAGTTGCCAGTCTCAACCCGGATGTGAAAGAATTAGATATCATCATCGGGAATCTTACGCAGGGGAAACCGGCGCTGGAGGGTATTGTCCCGCCGCCCGAGAAACGAAGTGAGGTCCCCGTCAAAGAAGAACCCTAAAAACCCGTGGCAATTGTCAGATTTTTTCGAAGAGAGCTAAAAGGAGTGCATCAGGCGGCACTCCTTTTAGCAATCGCAAGCTTCTCCAATGCTTTTCTGGGGCTCTTGCGCGATCGGTTTCTCGCAGGACTCTTTGGCGCATCCCGCACGCTTGATATCTATTACACCGCATTTCGCGTGCCTGATTTTCTCTTTTCACTTTCACTTTTTTTCGTTGCTTCTACCGCGTTTATCCCGCTTTTTCTCGAAAAACAAAATACTTCTGAGCGCTCTGCGCGCGATTTTCTCGAAGCGGTACTTACGGTATTTTGTGTCGTGATGATTGCGATTATTATCATCGCGTATATTTTTTTGCCGCGCTTGATTCATTTTTTGGCTCCCGGGTTTGGCAGTAAAGATCAGCTCGACACTGTCTATCTTGCCCGTATTCTTCTCTTGTCCCCGTTTTTTCTCGGTCTCTCGAATCTTGTCTCCGGCGTCCTCCAGGCATCGCGTAAATTTCTCGCCTACGCGCTTTCGCCGATTGTATATAATGCTGGGATCATATTCGGTGTCGCAATTCTTGCGCCGCAGATGGGGCTTACGGGCGCCATTATAGGCGTAGTGCTTGGCGCTATTCTTCACTTTGCGGTTCAGCTCCCGACGCTTATCCGTATCAGGATGGTGCCGTCGTTGAGATTTCGATTTACCTCAGACCCATTCCAAATTTTTTGGTATTCGTTTCCGCGCGCGATTGCATTGTCGGTAAACCAGTTTACACTTCTCATCTTGACTGCGCTTGCTTCCACTTTTGCGGCGGGTACAATCGCGGTATTTAATCTTTCGATTAATCTCTACTCGATGCCGCTCATTGTGGTCAGCCTTTCGTATAGTGTCGCCGCGTTTCCGCTCATGGCGGATCTCGTGCTGAAAAACGAAAAGTTTCTTTTTTTTGAGCATCTCTCGGTCTCGCTCCGGCATATTCTTTTTTGGACGCTCCCGACCGCGGCGCTCTTTATTGTGCTCCGTGCGCATATTGTACGGGCTGTTTTAGGTACTGGCGCTTTTGCGTGGGAGGGGACGCGGCTTACTGCGGCGAGCCTGCTTTTGCTTTCGGTTGGGCTTGTCTTCCAGAGCGCCGTAACACTCTTTGTCCGCGCATATTATGCGCTTGGGAAAACCCGCGAGCCTATCATATATAATGTAGTGTCTGCGGGGGTTACCATTGTTGTTGCGTTTCTATCCGTGTGGATACTCAAGTCAAACGCATTCGTCGAAAGTTTTATCGGAAACCTTTTTAGGATAGGCGATCTGACAAGCATTGAGTTTTTAAGCCTTCCTTTTGCGTATAGTGTCGGATCTTTTGTAAACGCACTTTTCTTGGGTGTGCGTATCTTTCGGCTCAATGGTCCCGATGAGCTTCGAAAAATCAGGAGTTCTTTTCGCTGGATATTTTTTGTGAGCGCCATTATGGGGTTTGTTGCGTATGGGGTGC
>Ga0209542_10005904_pt1 | contig 24111 bp, 24 predicted proteins | sample RifCSPhighO2_01_FD_184028 | JGI IMG/M metagenome (GOLD analysis project Ga0209542, IMG submission 184028) | Soil microbial communities from Rifle, Colorado - Rifle CSP2_plank highO2_0.1 (SPAdes) (version 2) | ecosystem: Environmental > Terrestrial > Deep subsurface > Rock core/Sediment ...
TTACATGCGAGCAAAATCCCGTAAGGTTACCTTACGGGATTGGACGCGGTGGCTCGGTTCGATTCCCCCACCGCAGTGAATTACAACAAAACCACTGCCTTGCAGGGGTTTTGTGTTGTTCATGTGCGGAATGCGGGAATCGAACCCGCGTCTCAACCTTGGGAAGGTCGCGTCATGCCACTAAACTAATTCCGCAAATCTAAACAAAGAGCTCCTAAAACCAATTAAGTACCTTCTGCCAAAAAGGTACCGCGGACGGAGGAGCTGTATCTTCTGTCTCCTGTTCTGGATCAACAATAACAATAACGTGTTCATTTTCCTTTGCAACTTCGAATTTGCTCCGTATTTCCGATTCCACACCACGTTCACTTGAAAGCTTTTCAAGCTCAGCTTGAAGTGCTTCAGCACGCACTTCGAGAGCCCTGAGTTCGGCTGTTTGCTTATCACGCCGTATTCTTGTCTCTTGTTCCTTTTTGTATACGTTTGAAACGCTGACACCAAGGAAAAATACCACAAGCGCAAGAGGTATCAAGACAATAGGTGAATAAAGAAAGCGTTTTAATTTTCTTTTTTGATGAAAGTTGGTCATAAGCGTAAAAATAGTCTTTAACGGCAGTGAGAGAAATGATATGCTAAGCATACCAGTTTTCATTGATTTATTTATCAATAGACTATAAACTATTGATCACATAGTTTACAAGATGCTTTTCGAAAAACGGACAAAAAAAGCGATAAAATACATTTGGATGGGACTCAGTGTCCTCATTATCCTTAGTATGCTTCTCTTTCTTACTCCCGGTATTTTTACTTAAGACCCTACTCTCCTCGCATCATTTTAAGAAAAACGTCGTGCGGGATATTTACCTTGCCACGCGCAAGCATTTTCTTCTTCCCTTTTTTCTGTTTTTCTCGTAATTTCATTTTCCGCGTTATATCGCCTCCGTAGAGATACCCTGTAACATCTTTTTTAAGAGCAGAAAGTGTCTTTGAAGAAATAATACGACCAAGCGCTTTTCCTTGTATCTTGGTAACAAACATCTGCCGTGGGAGCACGGAGAAAAGACGCTCCACGGCACGTTCTGCCTCTTCTTCAACACGTCGACGAGCTACGACTCGCGAAAACGCTGGTACTAATTCCTCGGCAACCAAAAGATCAAGCCGTACAACGTCAGCAGGACGCATTTCCCCTATCTCGTATGAAAAAGAAGCATACCCAGATGTCACATTCTTTAATTGATCAAAAAAGTTCCGCATCAATTCGCGCAGTGGCATATTGATGGAAAGAACTACGCGACTGCTCATTTCGGAGGCAGTAGAGTCGCCAAAGGTTTCTGAATGAGTTACCACGCCTTCATGGTCATAGAGAAGTTGCATCAGTGGTGAAACATAGGCATGTGGAACAATAATTTTCAATATAGTCCACGGTTCTCGTACATGTATTGTTTCCCCATGGTCAGGGAACTTTGACGGTGAATACACTATGGTGCTCGTCCCATCACGATAGGTCACTTCATACGTAATTGATGGCGTTGTCACGACAAGCTCAAGGCCGAACTCTCGCCGTAGACGCTCCGTTATAATTTCGAGGTGGAGCATACCCAGAAAACCGCACCGAAAACCTCTCCCCAATGAACCGGAAGACTCCTCTTCAAAAGAAAGAGACGAATCAGAAAGCCGTAAACGAAGAAGACTTTGTTTTAACAAATTAAAATCATCCTGACTCTCAGGATATACACTCGCCCAAACAACAGGCCGTGGTTGTAAGTACCCCGGCAAAGCTTTTGCCCCGCTTTTATCAAAAATGAGCGTATCGCCCACAGACGCAACACCCGGCTTTTTAATACCTGTCACAATATAGCCAATTTCCCCATCAGAGAGATTGTCGGAAGGTTGTTCTTGTGGTGCAAATATACCGGTTTCAAGAGCTAAAAAACGTTCATGTGCAGCTGAAAATCGCAGAGCAATGTTTTTAGATATTGAACCACTAAATACCCGGACATACACGATAATGCCACGATGATTTGAGTATTGAAAATCAAAAACAAGTGCTTGGAAATCACCTCCATTATCATGCGATTCTGGTGCAGGGACACGTTCAATAACTGCTTCTAAGAGAGCTCCTACTCCTTCCCCTGTTTTCCCTGAGCATAATAATATGTCATCAAGCGAACACTTCAACAGCTCCGCCACCTCCTGCTTCACTTCACCAACACGAGCAAGCGGTGAATCAATCTTAGATAAGACAGGAATAATAACAAGTCCTTGTTCACGCGCCATGTCGAGTGTGGAAAATGTTTGCGCCTGTACGCCTTGCGTAGCATCAACAAGCAAAATAGACCCCTCTACGGCTTTAAGCGCACGCGAAACCTCATAGGCAAAATCAATATGTCCGGGTGTATCAATAAGATTAAGAATGTACTCCTTCCCACCGCTTGCATAATGCATACGAACCGGTTGCATTTTAATAGTGATCCCGCGTTCACGCTCAAGCTCCATAGAATCAAGAACTTGGTCACGCATTTTTCGTTTCTCTATGGTATTGGTGACCTCAAGCATACGGTCGGCAAGAGTTGATTTGCCATGATCAATATGCGCAATAATACTGAAATTACGTATGTTTTTCATCATTTACATAGAAACTCCCGTTATTACACTGGAGCATTATATAGATTCTTGTTCAGGAGCCACAACTTTTGATTTCCAAAATTTATGATGCACCGTATTCGAAATTTCTCTGATTTCTTTGTTTCGTAAAAGAAAGAGAAGCGTAATGCCAACAATAATACCAAGAAGCCCCGAGAGCAAGCCTTGGAGAAAAATACCCATAAATGTATTAATATCAAAGATATTGTCGAAAATAGAAAGGAAAAAATGTGCAGAAAAGCCCATAACAATAGCCGAACCAAAGCTGTGCAAAATCGTTTGCGACACAGCCGCCCACAGTGAAGAGAAATTGCGCTGAAAGAGAAACCAGAAAGCAAGCGCGTTTAAGAAGAGCGCTAGTGAATACCCAAAAGGAAGCATTAAGACAGCAGTGCCCTCAATGCCCTCAACACGCAATAATGCTTCCATAAAAAAGCGAAATGTTGGCATGAGAGTGAAAAGTTTCAGGAGTGCTATAGAGAAGACAACAATACCAATTGCCCCCAAGAGATTTATGATAAGCGGTATACGCGTATTTCCTGTTGCATAGTAGCCACGAACAAATAACAAAGAGAGACTTTGGGCTACCAATGAAATAACAAAGAGAGCAAGCGCGGCGGCAACAAGTCTTGTTTCTGTCCAATCGAAAGCACCAACACCCAGAATCACGCGAACAATTTGCGCCCGCAAAACAACAAAGAGAACAACGGCGGGTAGTGACCAGAAAATAATGTGTCGAATTGATGATACCATCTGTTCAAAAAACAAGGCTCGCTCGCCAGTTGTAAAAAGTCGTGCCAATGTTGGAAAAGCCGCAACTGAGTAAGAAACGCCAATAATCGAAAGCGGAACTGACTGCAAATTAAATGCGAGATTGAAAATAGTAATGGAACCGACAGCAAGTACCGAAGCAAAACCAAGAAGTACCACAAGTGCCAGTTGATTGGCTGAAAGCGCAAGTGTCCGAGGTAAGGAAAGTACTACAACTCTGCGAATGTCATTCCAATACGGACGCATTATAATCCGAGGGAAAAGGCCTTCTGAAAAGATAAACGGTATTTGAATAAGAAGGTGAAGTGCCGCTCCCACAACAACGCCACCGGCAAGCCCCATAATACCAAAGAGAGGGTGGAGAAAAAGAATACCCCCGATGATCCCGAGATTGTAGAGCAGGGGGCCTGACGCATACAGTAAAAAGCGTCCCCGTGTTTGCGTAACACTTCCAAACAGATTCGAGAGCCCGAGGAAGAAAGGCTGAAGGAGGAGAAGCCGTGTAAGCATAATAAGTTCAGGGAAAAGAGGAGAATCAACAAGCCCGGGGAACAATAATCGAGAAAGCCACGGCACCAGTAAGAAAACAACACCGGAAACAACAAGCATCATTCCCGTAAATACAGAAAAGAGAGAGCTTATGAATATACGACTGGCATCTCCACCTTCTTTCTCTTTCTCAACAAAAAAAGGAATGAGTATGTAAACAGATACCAGTGATGCTACAGATACAAATATGATGTCTGGTATACGAAATGAGGCATAGTAGATATCAAGCGTGTTTCCAGCCCCAAATGTGCCCGCGAGTAAACGATCTCGTACAAGGGCAAGCAGTTGAGAAAAAAGAGCAAAAAACCCCAAGAGATACGCGGCTTCGTGTAAGCCGCGTATCTCTCCCCCCAGCATATGTACAATGCGCCTAACCATGTCTCATTTTACTACTCTCCTTCTATAGGTGGCGTATTCCTATCTTCTGGTGCTTGTCCTGCATTAATACCCGAAAGAGGCTCAGCGCCCGCGCGTAGATTTACGAGAATCTGTTTTACTTCAGCATTATCTGGATTTGTTTTTGCGACACCTTCAAACTGTCCAATAGCGTCTTCGAGACGTCCGAGACGGTAGTAGGAAAGCCCGAGGAAATAGCGCGCATTTGCATACGCGGTATTAATAGCAACAGCTTTTTCAAACGCCTTTATAGCTCCCGTATAATCTCCTTGATTGTACTTTAGTAAACCAAGTTGGAATAATATGACGGCATTGTTTGGCTCAAGGAGCGTCGCCGCTTCAACCGACTGGATTGCTTCAGGTATTTGATTCTCGTTTACTTGTATCTGCGCAAGGAGGAAAACAGCTGCCGTGTAATTATTTTTTTCTTCAAGTGCCCTCCGTATATATTCACGAGCCGAAGTGTTATCAGCATGAAGAACTTCGAGCTCCGCGAGGGAAAGAAAGAGAAGCGGGTTATGTGGAGAAAGTTCAAGCGCTTTTTCATAAGCCAATTTTGCATTTTCATACGAGCCCTGAATTTCAAGTGGTACTACAGACTGGTATACTCGCCCGAGAGAAAACCAGTTTTGATAACTGAGCGGACTTATATCACGAGCTAACTGAGCATCCTTTATTGCGGAGCTCAATGTTTCTTCAAATTGTGAGCGTCGCTCGTCAACAGGCGTCTTCTCGTCAGAGAGAATGCGAGAAAGTTTTCGTAACTCAAGCTCTGAAGAGAGGCGCGTATAGAGATCAATAGTTGCGAAAGATTCTGCTTTATTGATCATGCGGCGTGTTTCAATTTCATCACCTTGTGTATTTAAAACCACAACAGCTCGCTGGAAATAAGTTGCTCCCATATATCTATTACCAACAAGATAAACACCAACACCAGCAAAGACAAGAAGAACAGTAAAACCCAGAACTGAAACAAAACCAAGCCGTGGATTGTGAGAGAAAATAAAATGTTTCTCCTTGTATTCACCACTGAGATGTCGAAGCGACGCAAGATATAATCCGCTGAAAAAGAAAGCAAACGCAAGCATAACGCTATTGGGGATATAGATAACAGTAAATACCCACAAATAGAGCGCCACGAGAAATGAAGAAAGTGACAAGTAATAAGCAAAGGAATCTTCTGTCATAGGGCGCAACAAAAGCGCCCGTATCCCGCTGAAGATGAGGAGGGCGAGAAATAAGACCCATGCCCCGCCACCGAGAATACCGGTAGTAGCAAAAGAAGAAGGGATAAATCCAATACCCGTATTAAAATTAACATTCCAAAAAGTACTGTTATTAATGTCAGATGGCTTATAACGCGCCCACTGCATATCAAACGTATTTGGTCCAGAGCCAAGGAGAAGATTGGTAGCATAGGTTGCTTGAATAACAGCCATCGTGCTCTCCCATGTAGGACGCACCTCAATTTGATTGATGTTAAAAAAAGCGTTAACAGGTTCACTGATACGATCCCCTCCTACCACAAACAAGAGAGAGATGAGAAGCACAAGAAAAGAAGCGACGGAGAGACTGACGCTACTGTTTCGATTAGGTAAAGCACTCATGTCCTGAGATGGCTTTGTAAATACAAACTTCTTTTTAAGAAGATTGTAAACAAAGAAACCAAGTGCAAACACGCCCAACACAATCCAGATGGGAGTAAAATTGATAATACCGAGGAAAATAAGTGAGAGGACTAAAATAGCATAAAGTATTGCCTTAGAAACATTATGTAAGGTAAGACCTTCAAGCGTTACAAAAGAAAGGATGGTAGTGATACCGAAGAAAATACCGAGATCATTCCACTTACCAATAATATTAGCCGTAGTGGTAGTGAATATATCAAATGCAAGAAAGTCAAAACCAAAAATAAGACGGAGGCCTTGATAGAGAGTAATGATAAGAAAACTCAATAACAGACCAGAGTATACCCCGAGTATCTGCTGTTTGGAGCGAATGATGAGGGGAACAAGCGTAAGAATGAGAGCACCAACAACCACAAAGAAGACGGTGTCTGTTTCAAACCGGCGTCCCATAAATGAAAGAAGCGGGCTTGATGGTGAAAAAAGCGCAGAAAGAAAATATACAAATGGTATCAACCACGCTCCCATTATGACAAGATTAAGCGGAACAAAAATTGACCCCTCTTTAAGGCGTGCAATAACAAAGAGAATAAATGCGACAAGTGTACCGCACAAAATTAAAGCAATTTTTGTAAATTGAAATGGAGAAGACACAAACGGTAAGAAAAAGAAAGGAAGCAACAGAAAAGTACCAACAAGCGTATAGAGGGCGCCGGTATCAAAACCAGACTCAGTATTAAACTCTTGATGAGAAGAGGGAGGTATAGTATTACTACCATCAAATACTTCATTTCCTGTATCGTTCATACGTCTCTTTATTTTCCTATGTCTCCTATAATATAAATAGTATAGCAATTTCTACTTCAAACTCACTATATGGGGACAACATGACAAAAACCGCCATAAGGCGGTTTTTGTCATGTTTAAACTCTTTGTCTATAAGCCGAATTCTGTATTTAACACATACACCTATGTATTAAACGGCAGTCATTTATCTGCATCGTTTGTTACCAAACGCGTCAAGCGGCACTCCCACCACCACTTTGGATATTTTGATTTTAACAGCACAATATTCTTTCGTAGTGTATTTTATTCAAATCACCCAAAGTGGTGGTGGGCACGGCCTTGCATTCGAGTAAGGATTTTGCCGTTTCACCCTATGCGTTACCACACAGGCTTATCCGCCATAAGCGGATATTCTCTACCTTTCGATAGAAAACGTCTCTGCTCGCACCTCTCATCTTGCGATGGACGGGCGTTACCCGCTACCCTGCTCCTAACATATCGTTAGGGAATGTTCGGACTTTCCTCTATCCACATATAAGTGGACAGCGACTACCCGACAAAGAGCTCTAAAAATAGTACAACAAATGCAAGAAAAATCAATCCCCCCTGTGTCATTCAGTTTGCTAGTGAAGAAGGCAGTGTAACAGCGTCCCCTTTTTGAATATCTCTCGCTTCTACAAAAAGAGCATTAACTTCAAGCACATAGCGTGCATTTGCATGCGGATAAAATATCTTAGGAAATGAATCCGGCTGTATATTTTGCGCAATATCAACAATATGAAGATCTTCCCCTATCCAGATAATGTCAATCGGGAATTGCATGCCCTTCATCCAGATACCGTGTGAAGCCACCGTATCAAAAACAAAAAGCATCCCTTGATTCGCAGGAAGAGAGGGGTGTCCTCCAAGTCCGAGCATTCGCTTCTCTTCAGTATCAACAATATCAACCTTAACAGGAACACGTTCAATAAAAAGAGTCTCCTTCGCTACGCCTTCAGAAAAGAAAGGAAATGAACCTCCAAAAAACGCTAGGTATAAAACTACCAAAGAAATAGGAACGAGAAGGACAACAATGAGCGTACCGGTTAGAGAAGAACGGGCCATAGATATGAAATTAATTACGTATTACCGCGAGATTTAAAATTAAGCGCTGTTCCGTTTATGCAATATCGCTGTCCTGTTGACGTCGGGCCATCATTAAAGACGTGCCCGAGATGCCCCCCACACGTGGCGCATACAACCTCTGTTCGATTCATACCACCGGTATGGTCTTCCTTAAGTTCAATGTTTCCCTTCTCTAAAACATCAGAAAAACTTGGCCAACCAGAACCAGAATCAAATTTTGTATCCGAGGCAAAAAGCGGTGTCCCACAGGCGGCGCAGGTATATATGCCACTCTCCTTATTGCGTAAAAGAGACCCCGTAAACGGAATATCGGTTCCCTTTTCTCGAAGTGTCTTGTACTGCTCTAGTGTAAGTTTCTCCTTCCAATAGGAGTCGGATTTTTGCTTAAGATCAGACATCGTCCATTTAGTATAACGTATTCGCGAAAGAAATCTAAATGAACTAACATGCTCGACATCACAAGGTAAAGACAACTTAAAACGTGTAACGTCGACTATATTTCTATGATACACTGTATACAGGTATCCATTTAATTAATTAAAATTATATTTTATGTTCAGCAAACTTGTACATTGTTCGTGCACCAAAAGATATAGTGATTTTGCATACCTTATAATGCGCATCGTGCTTGGTATCATTTTTGTCTGGCACGGGTACGATAAGATATTTGTGAAAGGACTTCCCACAATTACTGGGTTTTTAGGGACGCTAAGTTTTCCATTACCAGCTGTATTCGCCTACATCCTCTCCTATGGAGAACTCGTTGTAGGGCTTTTACTTATCATCGGCCTCTTTACACATTGGGCAGCAAAATTTGTTGTCATTGTCGCATCGGTCGCTTTCTTCACCGTTCACATAAAAAATGGTTTCTCCATAGGAAACGGGGGCTATGAATACATCATCCTTATTTTTGCAGCTGCTATTTCTATCCTTGCAACCAGTGCAGGAAGATACTCGATTGACAACATGATATTTAAAAATAAGAATGTATGCGACCATTGCGGAAAGTGAGAAAATTTCCATCCTTAATCATTTCGGCTTCAAAAATTGATTTCGATTTCTGGCGGTGAGATATGTGGACCCTCGATACCTTGCGGTATACACGCTTTCTCCCTCACAAAGCGGAGGAGACAGGATTCGAACCTGCGGTGCCTTTCGGCACACACGCTTTCCAAGCGTGCGCTTTCGACCGCTCAGCCACTCCTCCGCTTTGTGAGGGATTGCGACTTGTATCTGAGTATTCTACGCACGCTTTAATATTTAGACAAATCGGGAACAATCTTTGCGCACTAGACCACTATGCGAACCCTCCATATTTTTCAACTGACTTTTTATAACACAAAATAATTATATTAACTAAAAAGAATTGGACCGCCCCGGGTGGGCGGTCCTCGTACCACGCCTTGAATTGTTATTGATTCTAGGCTTTTCTTATTATAAGCAACGTGGGCGACAGATCACATCTTCTTTCTTCCGCGGCGCTTCTTCCTCATGGGCTTCCTGTGCTTCTTTTTCCCGCATCCGCCCCTCTTCCCAGAACCGCCCATCCCCATGCATGAGCAACTCGACTGGAAACTGCCGGCGGGTTTTGGCGATGTTTTCTCTTGTTCTCGCCAAATGCCCCTCCGTGAACCTCTCCGGATTCTGATGGTCCGAACTGGATCGGCCAAGCGGTCCTCGTAGACCGGAATTTCTACCTGCATTTACACCCTCCTTATTCTCTGTTATGCGTTACACACCATCTAGTCCCCTAGACAGAATACCTACCATTGCTTAATTGTGTCAACCACTTAACAAACAGCAGTTTAAATAGAACGATATACAAAAAGAGAAATCAGAGCAGAAGCAACCCCTATATAAAGTAGTATCTGCGCCAAGAAAAGGAAAAAAGGTATAGGAAATGCAACAAAAATAAGTAACATCGCAACACCACATGATTGAAAAATCATTTTTATCTTACCAGCACCATTTGCTTGTATAACCGTGGCTTGCCACTTTTGCATAAGAAAGGCATTCCCAACAAGAAGAATCTCAAAAAGTAAAATAGTTCCGGTGAGAAGCCAGCCAAAATACTGCGGGACAAGCATAATAACAATTGACACTATCAAAACCTTATCAACAAGTGGATCGAGTATTTTGCCAACATCGGTGATTTGATTTCTTGTACGCGCCAGTGCTCCATCTACCGCGTCAGAAAACGCCGCTAGTATAAACAACACAACACCAACGCTATACACCTTTACCGTGAGAAAAAGAATAATAATCGGAATCATGAGAAGCCGAAAGTAGGTAATATGGTTTGGAAGAACCCACACGGGAATAAAAGGAAGCAGTACTATCTTAAGAATCTTGTCCGTAAGGGTTAAATGAATTCCTCCTTCACTCATAAAAAGATTTTTACGTTAATGTCCTCTCAAAGCTTGCACTCTCTCATGTACAGGCGGATGAGTTGAAAAAAGCTTATTAACTTTTGACGTAAGCCCCTGCCCTCCAAAAGGATTAGCAATAAAAAGGTGGGCTGTCGCATGATTGGCTCGTTTCATTGGCTGAGAGGTTTGTGCTATTTTTTCAAGCGCCGATGCAAGCCCTTCTGGATAACGAGTAAGTAGCGCGCCTGAAGCATCAGCCAGGAACTCGCGCTTCCTTGAAATAGCGAACTGGATGAGTTGCGCGGCAATAGGAACCAAGATGGCTGCAACAATACCAAGTATAAGAAAGAGCGCACCACCTTTTTCTCTATTATTACCACCAAAAAATGTCATCCGAAGAAAAAAATCAGCAAGAATAGCAAGAAAACCAACGAGTACAACCGCGACAGTCGAAACAAGCATGTCACGATTCCCAATATGTGAAAGCTCGTGTGCGAGAACACCTTCAAGTTCCGTCCGATTAAGTATCTGGAGAATGCCAGTCGTGACGGCAACCACGGCATGCTCCGGATTACGCCCCGTGGCAAATGCATTAGGCGCCTGGTCATCAATAATATAAATTGATGGCTTGGGAAGTCCGGCTGTTATCGCTAAATTCTCAACAATATTATGCAACTCTCGATATGTTCCATCATCAGGGACAAGGCGAGCGCCCGTCATCCTGACAACGATTTTGTCCGAATACCAGTAACTAAATACATTCATAAAGAGCGCACATACAACAGCGACAAAAAGAATAACCGGTGAATCAAGATACCAACTAATGCCCCACCCAATAAAAATAACAACCAACAAAAAAACACTCATCAAGAACCATGTTTTGCGGATATTGCTATCCTGATGTGTGTAGAGTGTTGCCATAGTGTTCTCTATCGTTTAATCCCCTGAGGTGTTTCGTTACTTTTATACGAGGCGTCGGTTGACCATTGTAAGAAAAGGCGCTTCGCAAACTTCCCTTTTTCTTTACGATTTTGTATACGTGCCTGTTCTAAATCTTTAGTACTTATATTTTGCACTGCTCTTAAAGCGTCCAGTACTTCAAATAAATCGGCAAACTCATCTAATAACGCTTCTCTTGTTCGCGCCTGGGAAAAAGCGGCCGCTTCTTCTTTTACCTTTTTAAGTAGCTCTTGTTCAAATTCTTGATCATTAGTAAGGGGGCGCACCTTGCATTTCTCTCCTCTTCTCTTTATTTTCTCAGGGATACTATCGCGAATCAATTTATTGTAGTAGACGCGCCCCATACGTTCTTAGAATTTAACGGCAACGGGCTCGCGCGCGGCACCACCTTCAGCTTCATCGAGCTCAAAGAATTCTTTTTTCTCAATGTTAAACATAGTGCCGATTATGTTCTGAGGAAACGTCTCAAGGCCGATGTTAAGGTCTCGAACATTTGTGTTATAAAAGCGTCGCGCTGCTTGAATTTTATTTTCCGTATCAGAAAGCTCGCGTTGCAACTCAAGAAAATTTTGATTTGCTTTTAAATCAGGATAATTCTCCGCAACAGCAAAGACCGAACGGAGTGCCTGAGTGAGCATATTCTCGGCATGCGCTTGATCGGTAGTTCCACGTGCTTCGAGTGCTTTAGCACGCATTTCTGTAACCTTACTCAGTGTTCCTTCTTCGTGTTTTGCATACCCCTTAACGGTATTAATTAAATTAGGGATAAGATCATAGCGGCGTTTTAATTGGACATCAACATCAGCCCACGCTTCCTTCGCACGGTTTACAAGATGTACAAACTTGTTATATACAAAAATACCGTATAACAAAGTAATGGTAGCAATACCCAAAATAATATAGAGAAATGACATAAAATAAGTGTTACGAGGAATAATTAGTTCTTGTATTATATCATAAAAAAGTAAAATTGCCACACAATGTGGTAATTTTACTTTTTTATTAATATCTCCCTTGGTTACATCATACCACCCATACCGCCCATCTCTCCCATATCAGGCATGCCAGTACCCTTTTTATCTTCTTCTGGTTCATCAGCAACAGCTGCTTCCGTAGTGAGGAGAATTGCCGCCGCAGAGGCAGCATTCTGGATACCGCTTCGCGTCACCTTCACCGGATCAATAATCCCCTCGGCAAACATATCATCAATCATGACATCGTTTGCGGCATCATATCCAGAAAATGATTTTGAAGCCATTACATCGTGCACAATAGTAGAACCATCCTTACCAGCATTAAGAACAATCTGCTTTAGAGGCGCTGTAAGAGCGTCGAGTACAATTGCGTACCCAACAGAAAACTCAAAATTACGCACTTCATGTTGATTTTTCCGTTCACTCATCGTTTCAAATTTGCCTTGTAATTTCTTTGAAACTTTTGCAAGCGCGGTTCCACCTCCGGGAACAATGCCTTCTTCGATAGCGGCTTTTGTAGCATTAACGGCGTCTTCAATCTTTAATTTCAAATACTTCATTTCTGTCTCCGTTGCTGCTCCAACGCGAATAATTGCCACGCCACCGGAAAGCTTGGCGATTCGTTCTTCAATCTTCTCTCGATCAAACTTTGAATCAGTCATCTCGAGTGAGCGCCTCAATTCAATAACACGCTTTTCAATATCTGCTTTCTTTCCCTTACCACCAACAATGGTTGTCTTCTCTTTCGTTGCAACAACACGATTCGCACGGCCAAGCATAGAGAGATCTGCTGATTCGAATTTTATGCCAACGTCATCGGAAATAACTGTTCCGCCGGTTACAATAGCAATGTCTTCCAAATACTCTTTCTTTCGATCTCCATACCCGGGTGCCTTAACGGCAAGAACATTAAACGAACCGCGCAATTTGTTCAGCACAAAAGTGGTTAGTGCTTCACCCTCAACATCATCAGCAATAACAACAACATCCTTTTTCCCAGATTGAGCAAGTTTCTCAAGAAGTGGCAATATCTCCTGGACTGATGAAACTTTTTTGTCGGTAATGAGAACAAGCGCATCTTTATACTCTGCCTCCATGCGTTCTGCATTTGTAATCATGTAGGGAGAGACATATCCCTTATCAAATTCGAGTCCTTCAACAACCTCGGACTCAATACCAAACGACTGTGACTCCTCAACAGTCACAACGCCGTCCTTCCCCACTCGATCAATGGTTTCAGCAATAGTCTTACCAAGCTCGGGTGATTCAGCAGAAATAGAAGCAACTTGCTTAATTTCTTCCTTCCCCTTTATATCCTTTGCCATCTTTCGAAGTTCTTCAACGACATCCCGTGTCGCTTCTTCAATGCCTCGACGAACCATGACAGCATTTGCTCCCATTGCTGTTCGCTTCATACCCTCATTAACAATGGCTTGCATTAAGACAACAGCCGTTGTTGTACCATCTCCTGCTGTTTCATTAGTTTTATTGGCCACTTCTTTTACAACCTCAGCACCCATATTCCCAAACTTGTCTCTGAGCGTTATCTCCTTTGCAATTGAAACACCATCATTTGTAATTGTTGGACCGCCGTATCCTTTATCAAGAGCAACATTATGACCACGAGGACCGAGCGTAACACGTACCGCATTTGCAACCGTGTCTACTCCAGCCTTGAGTCGCTTCCGAACCTCTTCACCAAAAATAATCTGCTTTGCCATAATTTACTTTTACGTTATAAACATCTCTTGTAATGTATTCTGCGAGAGCGTACTTACTTAATAATTCCTAAAATATTTGATTCGCTAATTATGTGATACTCCACACCGTCAACCTCTACGCTATCACCCCATTGAAAGAGAATCTCGTCTCCAACGCGCACACGCATGGGTACGAGAGCACCGTCATCGTATTTCCCTTCTCCAACGGCGACAACCTTGCCACGTTTTGTTTCTGTTCGATCGCCAACCGTGTCGGGTATGATAATACCCGAAGCAGTTTGTTCTTCTCGTGCTTTAAGCGTTACGAGAACCTTGTCACCAAGCGGTATAATACCCGGTTTGCTTTTTGCACCCTTTGCCATATATCTATATAAAAATTATCTTGCTAATGAGCCGTCATATGAGCACCATAACGCACACACAACGAAAGTGGTTGTATTGTTGTATTATAGTGACCCGAAGTCAAACGTCACATTTATTGCGTATTAATATAATACAAAAAAGAAGACCCCCCATCATTATAGAAAGCATTCTTAATTGTCCCCCCTTGCGTGTCAGACGGTCTTTCTGCTATACTCGTCCCAAATGCAACTACTGGGTACGGTACTACCGTTTATACAGATAGGGCTCGCTATTCTCCTCATTGCAACTGTCCTCCTTCAGCAGACAGGAACGGGCATAGGTGGGGCTTTTGGCGCGGGCGATAATTTCAGTTCTGGTTTCCACACTCGCCGCGGATCTGAGAAAGTACTCTTTAATGCATCTATTGTTTTGGGTATTCTCTTTGCATTATCGGCTTTTATCGCACTCATCATTTAAGTTTATCTTCATTAATAAGGCGCTATTTGCTTGCGCTCTACTTGAAAATACTACGACGATATAATTGCAACGGTTACATTCTCTACTAACGTTTTAACCATGAGTAGTTTGTAGCAGAGGTTGCAGGAACATCTACTACGTTTTGTGAAAAATTATATTCCTATAAACAAAATAAACGAGTCGAGAATTTCTTTTCGCACCACGATACAGAATATTATCAATTCATTTTCTCCTCTGGAGAAAGCCGTCTTTGGGATTTTTACCTTACTGCTTATTATATCAGCGTGTATTTTACTTATTCGTGTAAACAATCTCCTTCTTATTGAAGTTCCTGCACATGGGGGCTCCATTACGGAAGGCATCATTGGATCTCCTCGCTTTATTAATCCCGTTCTTGCGATATCCGATTCGGATCGTGATCTTACGGCACTTATTTACTCAGGTCTCATGAGAGCATCTTCAGATGGCACGCTTATACCCGACCTAGCTAGAGAATATTCTATTTCAGAAGATGGAAAGACCTATACATTTGCGCTAAAAGACAACATTACTTTCCATGATGACACCCCCGTTACAGCAGATGATATTATTTTTACCGTAGCAATGGCACAAAACTCCATAGTAAAAAGCCCCCGCCGAGCAAATTGGGACGGCGTCATAGTGCAAAAGATAGATGAGAAAACTATTGAATTTATACTGCCACAACCCTATGCTCCCTTCCTTGAGAACACAACAATCGGCATTCTTCCAAAGCATATTTGGCAAGATGTACCACCGGAGCAATTTCCTTTTAGTCAATTCAATGTTGAACCTATAGGTTCTGGACCATTTCTCGTGACAAGTATAAAAAGAAACAGCTCCGGGTTGCCCGATTCATACAAAGTGTCATCGTTTGCAAATTTTGCGCTTGGTGCCCCTTTCCTTACATCAGTTACATTTCGATTTTATTCTAATGAAGAAGCCCTTATTGCTGGATACAATAATGGAGATGTGGATGCTATCAATAGCATCTCACCAGAGAGGGCAAAAGCATTAAAGCTACACTCCGCCCATATAGAAACAAAGCCCCTGCCACGCATTTTTGGTGTCTTCTTCAACCAAAACCAAGCTGATATCTTTGTTGACGAAAAGGTGCGAGAGGCTCTAGCTATTGCTGTTCCCAAAGAAAAGATTATTGATGATGTTCTCGGAGGTTACGCCGTAGTGATTAATAGTCCTATTCCCCCTGGAATTTTAAAAAATCCTACTCCTGTGGAACTAAAGGATGCGGAAACACGAAACGCAGACGCCCTGCAAATACTGGAGAGTGATGGATGGAAGAAAGATGAGGAAACTGGCGTCTTAACAAAAGAAACAAAGAAAGACGGGATTAAACGACTTTCATTCTCTATCTCAACATCAAACACCATAGAACTTAAATCTGTTGCTTCTATTGTGGCCGATGCATGGAGGTCATTGGGGGCTGAAATTGATTTGCGATTCTTCGAAATAAGTGACCTCAATCAAAATGTAATTCGTTCACGTGATTATGATGCATTATTATTTGGAGAAATCGTTGGTAGAGAGTTAGACCTTTTTTCCTTTTGGCACTCATCACAAAGAAATGACCCTGGTCTCAATATTGCATTGTACGCAAATATTGCCGTCGACAAAATTCTCGAACAAGCACGCGCGCACATCAATCAAGAAGAACGGTACGAGCTATTTGAAAAATTTGAGCAGGACGTACAAGCAGAGTACCCAGCAGTTTTCCTGTATGCCCCACTCTTTATTTATATTGTTCCCGACAAAATACACGACTTGTCGCTCGGCTCCATCACCACATCATCTGAACGCTTTGCAAATATATATTCGTGGTATATCGAAACAGAGTATGTATGGCCATTTTTTACTCATTAACATATAAAGAAAAACGTAATTATTTACTATCATGGCAGAACATCCACAAAAAAAAGGAGCGCGTATGCGTTCACGAAGCACATCTTCCGTGAAAAAGACTGAGGCCTATGACACCAGTCGTAGTAGCCACGTCCGAAGAAAAGTTGACCGACCACATCGAGGAGGCCCACACCGATTGGCACCACGAAATACTGATAATTCTACCTATACGCGCCGAGAAGATATTGTCATTCCCCCACTTGATAAAGAAGGGGTTCGTATCGTCCCACTAGGGGGAGTTGAGGAGGTTGGTCGCAACATGACGGTTGTGGAGACACCCGATGATCTTTTTGTTATAGATGCAGGATTTCAATTTATGGGAGAAGGCGATGCCCCGGGCATTGATTACGTTCTCCCCAACACAACATATCTTGAAGAGCGTAAGAGTAAAATCCGAGCTCTTATCATTACTCATGGGCACCTTGATCACATTGGAGGCATACCCTACGTTCTCGAACGTATGGGCAACCCTCGTATATACACGCGCTACCTGACATCAATTATGATCAAGAAACGCCAGGAAGAGTTCCCTCACCTACCCGCAGTCCAGATTGAGACGGTAGAGCCTGGCGACCGAATCAAGATCGGCAATACCCACATCACGACATTCCCTGTTACCCACTCCATCCCTGATTCGATGGGTGTAAAGATAGAAACAAAATACGGTAATGTTATCCTCACAGGAGATCTTAAACTTGCCCACGAAGATGGAGTCCCTGTAAAAGAAGAAGAGGACAAATGGACAGCTCTCGGCAAAGAAAAGAATCTCATGTTCATTGCTGATTCAACGAACGCAGAGAAGGCCGGATTCTCAATCCCCGAATCAAAAGTGCATGAGACTCTTGAAGAAATTGTGAAGAATACAAAAGGAAGACTTATCATCGGAACATTTGCGTCACAATTTGAACGTATTATTAACATAATACGGTACGCTGAAAAATATAATAAGAAAGTTATAACTGAGGGGAGAAGTATCCGAACAAATGTAGAAATTGCTCAAAAAGCCGAAATTCTAAAGACTAAAGAAGGAACAATTATTCATGCGCAGGATATTGATAATTATCCTACGCATCAAATTATTGTATTAGCGACAGGAGCTCAAGGTGAACCCTTTGCCGCTCTCATGCGCATCGCCACAAAACAACATAAATTCATACGATTAAATGAGCGGGACACTGTTGTGCTATCCTCTTCTGTTATTCCGGGAAATGAACTCTCCGTTCAAAAGTTGAAAGATAATCTTTATCGAAATGGTGTCCGCCTTATGCACTATCGAGCATCAGATGTGCACTCAACAGGTCATGGTAATTCAGGAGAATTAGCATGGATAAACAATAAAGTGGGTGCTCGCTTTTTTATGCCTGCCTATGGCTACCATTCGATGCTCCGGTGCCACGCACAAGCGGTAATGGATACCGGTTTTCCTAAACAAAATATTGTTATCCCAGATAATGGATCTGTTATAGACATCATTGAAGGTAACAAACTAGTTGTCCATAAAGAAAAAGCTCCCTCTTCGATGATGATGGTGGACGGTTTCTCTGTTGGGGGCGTGCAAGATATTGTTATACGGGATCGAAAAGCACTTTCCCAGGACGGTATGTTTGTTATTGTGGCAACTCTTAATTTACGAACGGGTAAATTACGAAAATCACCAGATCTTATTTCTCGTGGTTTCGTATATCTTCGAGAGTCGCAAGGACTACTGCAAGAAACACGCCTTCTCATTAAGAAAACCATTGAGGATGCAACCAAGAATATGAACCCCGTTAATTTTGACATGGTAAAAGCAGACGTAGCTGATACTGTCGCCGCTTTTCTCTTCCAGAAAACAAATAAACATCCTATAGTTATCCCCGTCCTCCTTGGTCTTTAGAGGTATTACCGACGTTCCACCAAGAAGCTTCTGTAGTAAAATAGAGAATAATGGAATATATAGAGGATTTTTTGTATCAAGCATTTACGAGGAACACTCGCGGTGCTTTGTATTTTGTAACCTTTCTCCTCTCACTACACGTCTTCCTTGTTATTTACATTAACTCAAACTACCTCTCGACTTTCCTTCCTGAACAATATGTCGGGTTAGCCTATATATTAGGTGCCTGTGGAGGGTTCTTAGCGCTCAGCATAACCCCACTGTTGTTTACAAAGTGGGGTACCATTCGCACGCTTAAGTGTCTCCTTGTACTCGAGTTTCTAACATTCATAGGCCTTGCCGTAACAGAGAATGTTGTTGTCGCTGTTGCTCTCTTTATAGTATATTCTGCCATTCCTCTTATTGTCTTCCTCATTCTTGATATCCTTATTGAAGCACGCACTGAAAACGAGAACGTTACAGGAAACGTTCGAGGAACGGTTTTGGCAGTTGGTACAATTGCATTGATTCTCTCCCCAATGCTTACGGGCTTTATTCTAAGCGGTAATCACTACGAACGCGTATTTCTTATATCTGCTCTCTTACTTATTCCTGTATTTTTTATTATTCATCGTACTTTTAAAAATGAACCAAATCGCACATATATATCATTACACCCACGCCTACTTGTCTCTTGCATATCTAAGGCGCCCGCCATCACCCATATATTTAAGGCTCACTTTATTATGCAATTGTTCTTTGCGTGGATGGTAATTTATATTCCTCTCTATTTACATGAACATATTAAATTACCATGGGAAGTAATTGGATTTATATTTACCATTATGGTTCTCCCCTATCTCTTAGAATTTCCCATTGGGAAAATTGCAGATAGGTGGCTGGGAGAAAAGGAAATGCTTTCTCTTGGTTTTATTATCACAGGATTATCGGTTGGAACAATACCATTTATAGAGAGTAATAGTGTATTTATATGGGCAGGTATTTTATTTATGACACGTCTTGGAGCCGCTTTTCTTGAGAGTATGACCGAGATCTACTTTTTCCGCCATGTGAACAGCGCTGATTCAAATACAATAAATGGATTCCGCATGCTCCGCCCGCTTGGTTATGGCATCGGAGCGCTTATTGGGATTTTGTCGCTCTTAATTATTGATATACAATACATCTTCATTGTATTTTCAATAATTATTTTCTTTGGTCTACGATACAGCCTAACCATCAAAGACACCCGCTAAGTACCAAGACTTTTTGTTGCACTAATCTGCAATCCTATAATAGTGCCCGCACCTGACAAGCAACTGTTCCTTTACAAGTTGGCTAAGTTGTAGTTTGACTACAGCAACATCCCCTCCTGCGCTCTTGGTGAGAGCACGCCCTGTCCCTTGTTGATTTTGAGAAAGGAATTTAATAATTTGACCGCGAATATAGCGGTCCGACCCTTTAAAAGAGCTCTGTGGTACATACCGAGCAGAACGCCTCGTAAGATCCTTTTCACATTTTTTGAGCATCGCACCATAATCCATAAGCGCACTATACCAAACTCGCGGTTTACTCCTATCAAGTGTTTCCTCGACAAATGGCAAGATATCTCGGTCTAGTACCTTCCCTTCTTTATCCCCCCAAAAAGAGTGGATAAAAACGGAGCGAATGTTTGTTTCAATAAGTACTGCTGGATTATTAAAAGCAAAGGCACAAACCGCAGCAGCAGTATAGGGGCCAACTCCGGGTAATGCCTCTAAATCCTGCTGGCTCCGGGGTACTTTCCCATTGTGATTCCTGACAATAATAGATGCTGTCTCCCGAAGTGACTTAGCTCGACGATTATATCCAAGCCCTTGCCATAGCAAAAGCACATCCTTTAAACGCGCTCGGGCAAGCACATGTACTGTCGGAAATGTCTTTATAAAGGTCTTATATTTTGAAATGGTACGTTCCCCCGCCTGTGTTTGTTGAAGCATTACTTCCGAGACAAGAATATGAAAAGGATTCCGTGTGCGACGCCATGGAAAATCTCGATAATATGTCTCCCCCATTTTATAAACGGTACGCTGAAACTGTTTTTTAGCTCGGCCTGTCATCATAACGACTGTGGATTGGTGGGTATCAGAAAAAATGTGTCATGATACTATACACGGTAAGAATAGTATAACAAAGGTGTTAGGCTATTTTTTATTCACTTATTCGTTATACAGTCTTAATTATATGCAAAAAACAGTACTTCTTGTTCTTGGTGCTATCTTAGTGCTTGTGGGACTTCTTGGCTTTGTTAATAACCCCATCCTTGGTATATTCGAAGTTGATTTGCTCCACAACATCATCCACCTTATAACAGGAGCGGCTCTACTCTATGCTGGCGTGGCAGGAAATGCTATGGGAGCGCGTTTTGTTAAAATATTAGCCGTTACATACACCCTTGTAGCAATTATTGGTTTAGTTTCAAGCGACTCAATCTTAGGGCTCTTTGTAGCAAACTTTGCCGATGATGTGTTGCATGTTGTCCTTGCAATCATCTTGATATGGCTTGGTTTCTTTAATGGGAAGGAGGTTGCATCTATGACAGCATCTCCATCAGGAGAAAATACGATGGGAGACAATAACGCAATGCCTCCACGTTCAACTATGTAAGTTTTGTCGGTCTTCATGGTCTAAAACAAAAATAGCCCCTGAGGGGCTATTTTTGTTTTAGAATTTATAGATAACATCTTTACGTTCAACAACAATTCGCCATCCCATCCGCCGGGCATAGCGATAAAGCTTAGCATTGGGATTAAAGGCAATCGGATACTTTACAAGCTCGAGCATTGGTATATCTCCTTCTGTATCGCCTACCCCATAAGAACTGTTTAGTGTCAGCCCCTCGCGCTCAACAGCGCGTCGAACAATGTTTGCCTTGTTTTCAATAAGATGCACATCGACTAAATCACCGGTAAAATGATCCTCTGGTCCAAGCTCATATATGCGGCCATACACTTTGTCGAACCCAACATGCTTGGCAAAACTTTCTACAACTGTTTTAGGTGATTGTGATATGGCAAGTAGATAATATCCGCGTCTTTTAAGATCTTTGACAAGATCTCGCGTATAGCGGTACACTCGATTTTGCGAATGTATTACAACCTCCTTCGATACATCAAGAAAATCTGCGTAGTGGACCCCGCGTAAATGTTTACGGAATGACAAGACAATGGCGCTTACATATGCTTCGTAGGAACCCTCGCGCTCGAGCCATGCCCGCTCTTCACGCTGATAATCACTCCATGCTTCTTCAGGAAAAATACCACGAGCAATAAGAGTTTCAACAAGTTCAACCAATAAACTAGAACGAAAAACCGTACCATCGATATCAAAGATAGCGACTTTCCGTAATGTTTTATTGCCTACCTTACTCATCAAAATTAGTCTACCACAAATAAATATCTACTTTGATTTTGGCCACTGATGCGCCGCTTTAGGAAAGAGCATAGTTAATGGGTGTTGAGTACAATCATGTTTTCGCGCAGAACAAATATAGCGCCCATAAAGAACGAGCCCATTATTAACATATTTCCAATCTTTTTTGGGGATAAGCAATTCAAGATCTTTGGATATGTTAGTGAGTGATGTATTGTCTGTAAGATCAAATTTAATAGCAAAACGTCGAACATGTGTGTCCGTTGGTATCCCCTCCCATATATCAAAGAGTTCGCCGAGGACGACGTGCGCTGTCTTGTAAGCAATACCAGGAAATGTCTGCAATGACTCTGCCGTACGCGGTACTTCTCCGCCAAAATGAGCCTCTATTTCTTTGGCTGTAGCAATAATATGTTTTGCTTTGTTTCTAAAAAAAGGAATCGAGGAAAGTTCTTTTTCAAACTGAGAAACACTGGCCTTGGCAAAGTCGCGTGGATATTTATATTTTTTGAAAAGTGTTTTAGTAAGTTCATTAACTTTCTTATCAGTACACTGAGCGCTTAATATAACCGCAACAACAAACTGGAACGGCGTGCGATAGACCAACTCACTTTTTGGATGAGGGTACATCTTTTTTAGAAAACGAACAATGAGGTTCATCCTCTTTTTCCGCTCCTCAATTTTTGTTAGCGTCATAGATATTTATAGATTCTGCAACGCTGTAACATCAGTAAGAACTTCTTTCGCATGGTGATTGGGTTTAACCATATTGTATATTTTAGCAATAGTGCCATCGGCGTTGATCAAAAATGATATTCTATGTGCGTGATCACCCTCAGCATTAAGTGCATTATATAGTTCACACACTTCCCCATCTTCATCAGAGAGTAAAGAAAATGGCAGGTCATATTTTTCCTTAAACAAAGCATGGCTTTCTTTTGAATCGGTACTGATCCCAAGAATAACCACATCGTGTTCAGAAAGAACATCAAAAAGATCTTTGAGAGAAAGGGCCTCCTGCGTGCACCCGGGGGTATCGTCCTTGGGATAAAAATAGAGCAAAACCCACAAACCATGATAATCGGAAAGCGCCACTCTTATACCACTCTCATTCGAGAGTTCAAAATCAGGAGCTTTTTCAGACACTGAGAGCCTCATATATAAGCAGTATAACTCAAAAGAAAACCAAAAACAGCCGTGTCTACAGAACACGGCTGTTTTTGGTTTTTCCTATAGAAGAGATGCTTATTGTGCGACTTCTCCGTTCGTATCAGCCGATTGAGTAATTACTATATCGGCATCAGCGCGCAATTTTGTGACCGCTTCGCTCACAAGAGCCGCCACTTTTTGATTCTTAATTTGAGCCTCTGCTTCAGCATAAACGTCTTCAAGTGGCGGAATGTCATTATTCTGCTCCTTAGCCTGATCATAGAGAGCTACAATCTCATCTTCCGTTACCTGAACATCTGCATTGTCAGAGATCTGTTGTACATACTTTTGCGTCAAGAGTTCCCGCTCAATATTCTCCCGCAATGTCTCTTCGGTGAAGAAGTTTTTAGTAAGTTCTGTTTGAAAGGCTTCATCATTTTCAAAACGAGCTTTAATATTAGCAAATTCGGTGTCAATCTCATCGCTCGTTACCGTGATGCCCTTCTTCTTTGCGTCTTCAAGAACTAACGCCTCATTAACCAGTTGTGCTACTACCTGTTCAGCAACTGTTGCTCGAACAGTGGTATCGTCGATATTTGTTCCTTGCGCAACAAGTGTTGCCCTATTTCTTTCAATACGATCATTAACATCCTTTTCAGTAATAATGACCCCATTTACAGTTGCAACAATTTTGGCGTCACCCTTGCCACCAAGATTCGAGTTAGATGAAAAGAAGAAATACGCCCCGCCCGCTAAAAGAATGAGGATAACCGCAATAATTAAAGCGCGCATACTACCTCCCTTTCTTTTCCCCGTTGCGGAAGATGCTATATTTTCTGCAGATGTTTCTGGTTGTTCCATAATGATAAAAATAATTCCTAACTACGAGAGAACCCCCCCTCGTAGCAACGTGCTAGCTTAGTTATGAAAATCCACGTATGTGATTGGGAAATTCTAAACGCCCGCCCGCCCTTTCTAATAAGTTGCTGATTCTAGTGTATCAAAAGCCAACTGCCTCGC
>Ga0209542_10005905_pt1 | contig 24107 bp, 33 predicted proteins | sample RifCSPhighO2_01_FD_184028 | JGI IMG/M metagenome (GOLD analysis project Ga0209542, IMG submission 184028) | Soil microbial communities from Rifle, Colorado - Rifle CSP2_plank highO2_0.1 (SPAdes) (version 2) | ecosystem: Environmental > Terrestrial > Deep subsurface > Rock core/Sediment ...
AAGAATGCGAAATATATAACTGCGAGCAGGATAACGATTACTACCAGCCATATCCATGCCTTTCCACTCTTGTCATTTATCAAACTTATTTTTCTCATTTTGTACTATTCGGTATCTTCCCCCTCATTATTTACATTTCCTAAAGCTGTTCTCCACATTTGCTTTAATTCAGCTAATTGTGATCTTATCTCTGCCTTTGTCGCTCCTTCTAAAATGGATCTTTTTATTTCAACTATTTTGTTTATTATTTCAGCTGCATCTTCACTTGATATTCTTCCCTTTTCATTCGCTTTTTCAACTTTTTCCTGTAAGTTGTAAAGCACGAGTATCATATAATGCTTGACTCTTTCTCTTGCTTCTGTTTTATTCGACTCGACTTCAATAGACTTGTTTATTTGTGCTTCTCTAAAAGCAGCTACTTTTTTGAAACATCTGTCTCTCTCAGTATCATTTAATCTGTAGCATCTTTGTGATTGAGCGTATAAAGCAACACATAAACCTTCATTCCTCAGGCCTTGGCAGGCCTCATATGTCGATGTATCATTATTGAAGGCTTTTATTCTTTCAACAACTCGGGCTTTTATCTCTTCGCGGTTTTCCAATCGGCATTTTATTCTGTCCGTTCTGTTTGATGAAGATTCGCAGTCAATGTTTGTTGAGTTTCTGTTATCTTTAGTAACACAAACTCCAGCAGCATCGGGATAAGTTTCATTTCTGTAATCACATTCTAAGTTTCCACAACATTCGAATCCAGCAAATCCACCGCATAATCCCCCCTTTGAGACACAATTATTATCAGAATTATTCACGGTCCTTGTAGTAGACTCGCCAGCAGCATAAACAAACATAGATGCTAATAGTATTATTGCTACAGACAAAACAGCTAAGTTAATAGCTTTAACACTCCTTTTTTGCATGAATAAGTATAAGATTACGGTATTTTTAAAGTTAACCTTGAGTATAATGATATTTTAATAGCTTAGATTTATTTGATTGATATGTTAAATGCAACAGGTTGCTACTTAAGAAAAGATGGGAGAACATTATTCATCTGCAGAAATAAAGATGGTGATTTATTCAAAGGAAAATATTTTCCTCCCGGCGGACATATGGAAAGAGGAGAGAGGGGCATAGACTGTATTCTTCGAGAGTTTGATGAGGAAACTGGACTAACTATTTTAGAACCAAAACTTAAAGTTATAGCAACATTTTATAATGAAGGTAGAAATCTTGGTGAAGATAAAGATCCTGAAGATTGGCAAGTAGAAATTTATTTAGCTCATAATTTTAAAGGAACTTTATCTGAAGAGCATCCAAAAGCTAGGCCTGTTTGGGTTAATGATTCAGATATAAAAAATTTGAGGATATATCCTGGAGATAAAAGAATAATTGAATTACTTGATAAAGAGGGTGTTTTTGAGGTTTTGGCTAGATACTCTGGAGATGATTTAATCGAATTCAAATATGAAAGAGTAGCTTAATATCAACTTCCCCATTCATTGCTTTTTTAATAAGAAGTTTTAATTATAAACTAACGTTTCTGTTATGGGAACCTTATGACCCAAATCAAGAGTTAAGGGAATGGGGATATTAATCTCTTTATCTCCTTTCTTAAAGACTATCATAAGCAGAACATAAACATGATTTGTTTTGTATGTAATTGACATCTTTATGTTTTGTATGTTTTTTAAATTTTCTTTGCTGATTCCAAGATTTTCACTTGCATCCATTATTTCTATACCACAAATAAGATTATTATGACTTACATCTAAAACAAAGTCTCCGATATCTAAAGAAGCTTTTACTTTCTCGCCATCAGATATAAAAAATATATCATTATCAGCATCATAATCTATTGTTTTAATTTGTCTTGCCATTTTTTATTAGTATTCCAAGCACTTATTACTTTTAAACCTTTTGTGAAACTAACCTCGATTATCAAAACTAATGAATATTTTCTGCTCATTTTGAACCATAATTTGAATCTATCTTTTCCTTTTCCTAGTTCAATCTTTTCCAATTTATTAATTTGAGATAAAAAGCTCCTAATCATGCTCTCATTTATTGGTCTTTCACCACTTCTTTTATAAAAATGTGAGTCTAAGGTAATATTATCTTGGTTTAATCTCTCAAGGAATTCTTTAACCTCTTTTAATTCCATTTTTTATTTATTTAAATTCAAGCGTTTTTATTCACATTCCCCATTCAGACTTCTTCTTTCTTTTTATATCTGCAATTTCTGCAAGTATCTTTTTTTCCTTTTCACTTAGCAAGTCTCTGTTTTCCTTGAATTTTTTGAACTGCCTTTCTCCCAAGTCTGAATATAAGCTTGTTGTTTCATTCAACTGCCTTTCAAAATTAATTCCTGGAAGGGAGATTGCTAATTCCTGACCTTCATGAGCTTCTGAAACTGATTTTTTATCTACTTGTATTTCCTTTACTCTTGCAATTGCCTTGTCATTTGAATCTATTAATTGCAAGTTTTTTGTTAATTTTCCACCTTCAACCTTTACGCCAAAGACAGCTGGATTTGAATTTCTGAAGACGTATTTGTGAAGTATTGTTAATTTGCATACAGTTGCTAACTCCATTAATCTTTCTTTTTCAATTTCTGATTTCTTTTTCTCTCTGAATTCTAAAAGCTCCTCTATTATTTTGTAAACAACTGCATTTTCTATAATCTTTATTCTTGAGTTTTTTGAGAACTCAATTGCTTCCTCATCTAAGGTAACATTGAAGGCAACAATGATTGAATCTAACTCGTTAAGTTCGAGATTTGCTTTTGCAGATATAACATCTGTTTTGTTTACCTGTCCAATTCCCGCTTTTACAACTTCAATGCCATTTTGCTTAAGCAAAACAAGAAGCGCTTCAAGACTTCCCAATGAATCTGCTTTAGCAATAATTCCCTGTTTGCTTACCATTGAAGTAACGTTTTCCGATACAACTTTCTTGAATTGCTCCTCTATTTCTTTAATGTTTGAGCCCTTTTCATTTATTGCGAGAAAAGGCATTCCAGACTGAATTGCTTCTGAGACTTTTAACTGAAGTCTTAATCCGGTAGAGGCTGTGGCCTCTTTTGCCTTTTTAAATTTGGCAGACAGCGGCTCAATTTCTTCCAAAACTTTTATTTTTGTTATAATCGGTTTTCCTTCAAGTGAGGCAATGGCAATATTTGCGTCTTCATGTAAAGTCCCGTCATATAAGATAGATTCGGCATAAAAGTTTGATTTTTCCTTTTTTACCTCTAGAATAACACCTTTGGCTTCTTCTCCCAATTTCAGTTTGTCATGAAGGTATTTTTGAGACATTCCACATAATACTAAAATCAATTCCTGTATACCTTCTCCAGTTTTAGCAGAGCAAGGAACTAACGCCACTTTTTTAGTAAAATCTGAAACATTATAAAATAAATCCGATTCAAAGCCATGGCTGTGTAATGCACCCTCAAATGTAAATAGCTTTTCGTCAAATCTCTGTCTTATAAGTCCTGGAAGCGTCTCTACTTTGTTTTTTATTGATTCTTGTTTATCTTTTATTGGTGGCCAGCCGGATATATTATCTATTTTATTCAGGGCTATTATAAAGGGTGTTTTGTTATGTTTAAGGATTTGTAATACTTCTGCAGTTTGGGGCTTTATCCCTTCATTTATGTCTACGACAAGGATCGCTATGTCTGCTAAAGAACCTCCACGCTTTCTTAGATTTGTGAATGCTGTATGTCCGGGTGTATCAATAAATAAGAATCCTTTGAAATCTAACTTTATTTTATTTTTTTCAATTAAAGGGCAAGCCTCTTTCATTCTTTCGTAAGTGTATCTTGTAAAAGAAATCTTCTGAGTTATTCCTCCTGCTTCACCTTGCTGAACAGAGCTACCTCTAAATCTGTCAAGCAAAGAGGTCTTTCCATGATCGACATGCCCGCATACTGTGATTATTGGGTTTCTCAATTTACCAGCTGATGTTTTACTTGCCATGAAATTTATAGAAGAAAGGGATTTTTAAACTTTCATTATAGACCTATAAGTTAGGGTATTTAAGCATAATTAATTTTAAATACATCAGGGGGATATTGTAATAATGGCAAGATATCAACCCAAAGATTTTGTTCCTTTAAAGGGTTTTTTTGATTATAAAAAGAGGAGTTTAGATGATCTTAAAGTTTTGGCTTCATCATCCTATCCTATTGCACCTTTTGTTATTGCTAAAAGTGATGAAAGGAAAGAAAAAATAGCGGGTCTTTTTATTTATAATTTAGTAGTTCTTACACCAATTGTGATAGGTGTTTTATTTGGTTTAGAGAAAATAATTCAAAATTAGGTTAACTCTTTAAAGATTAAGATTATGTAATGCGATGGGACATGTAAGGGTTAGTTATAATTTGGCCAATGATTCGGGAACTTATGAGGTAGTAGTGGGCGGCGATAAGTTTTCAGTTAATGAATCATTTGTGGATAATTTTCAAGACTGCCTACGGGTTATTTTGGAGGAATATTTTGTCAATATTGGCGGGGAGAATATAACTCCTTCAACTAAAAGACTAGAACTGACGGTCGGGGGTAATTTGCCCGAACGTGAAAGAAAAATCCTCCAGAGAATTGTTGATATGCATAATCAAATTCCACAGCAGTTTGATCTTTTAAGGAGAGCTTATAGGGATTTGAAAATTGACGAATAAATTAATAGGCAGTTCCTATAGATTTAGGGCAGAGACCAGATAGATTTCTGTGTTTCGGGGTCTGACGCGGACGTTTCACGAGAATGGTTATGATTGATATTAGCTCTGTAATGCAATTCCTGCTCTATAGTCGGGGTAAAGGGAATATTGCTTGTTGAACGGATAATTTGGGCATAATTAGAAATGATTTCTATTCTATCCTCTCTTGAAACATCGTCATCATGGATCTTTTCCAATTGTTGATATCTTAAGAACAATTCATTTGCCCGGTATTTAATGCTTAATTTCAATGGGTCGTTACCTTTTATTTTGGTTGTTTGAGCTAAGAGTTCACTAAGTTCGTCTCTTAAGGCAGCAAATTCTTCTCCTTCTTGAAAACTTTTGTCAAGCATGCAGAGAACTTAGATATAAAATATTTTTAAATGTTTGGTTTGGAATCGGCTAGCCCGCCTTTTTCTCTTCAGCATTTCTGACATGCTCCATCCAGATATATTCTCTTGAAATTCTTTCTGCTTCTCTTCTAACAAGTCCGTCCAAATCAATTTGGGATTGCTGTATTCCCCTGACAAAGTCAGAAAGATAATTAATATCTGTAAGACTTGTTTCCCCCTGATGAAATCTTTTGCCTTCAAAAGGATATAATGTTCCAAAAAGCTCTTTTCCACTAAAGACGGTTCCTCTTTTTCCTGCTACATTTCCTGCAACAATATCCCAGACGGGGTTTTTAGCTAGTTCCCCATAATCCCTATTTCCATAAATAAAAATGTCTGATATTGATGCAGCTGTCGATTTCTTGCAGTTAATTGATAAATCTCTAAGATCAAAATTCAAATCCGGACCCTCAGAAACCAGTGTAAGAAGTACATTTGTATATCTGTCACTATCGTCAAAAGAAACTATACCTTTACTTACCAGTATACCCAAAAATTCATCCTCATGAATTGAAGCTTTTTTTGCCATGGAAAAGTGATTCTATCTCTGTTTTTAAGCATTATTGTCATTAGTTAACAACGTTCCCTATTTCAAACTCAGTAGTGCCTTTGCCGTTAGAATTAAACGACGCCACCTCTTTTCCAAATAATTCAACAACATAATTGCATCTTGTGTTATCAATAACTATCTTTCTGTCAGTCATTTGACTATCTTGGCAGGCAATAATCTCTTCACCAGAGCACGATTTGTATATTTTTTTTATTCCTATGTCAAATACTGGTTTTGTTAAAGTACAAGTATTGCAAGCTCCACTGCCCTCATTAATTTCACACGGGCAAAATCTCTTTGTGCAAGCAGCTGTTTTATCTACTGAAGGAGAATTTGCAAATGCAAAGCCTGCTACTAGAATTAACACTACAATCATTAAAACAATGCCTATAATTTTATCACCTTTTTTCATGTTTATTAAAGAAAAAGTTGATTTATAAAATTATTTATCTTCTAAAATCTGAGAGATTCTCTTTTATATATGCGGAAACTTCTTCAGCCACTAACCTTGCACCATTTTCATTAAAGTGCATATCATCATAAAGATAATCTAATGTCTTGGGGGTTTTTTTCTCAAGATCAATACAGAAAATATCTTTATTATTCTCACATACTTTAAGAAGTCTTTTATTAAACTCCTCCATCGAGTATATCATTGTTTTTGTGGGATAGTAATTATCGCTAAAATCATATGTCATCCAGAGGCTTGCATTTTCTTCCGGAGTCATATCCTCTTTCCAAAGATAAGGCTGTGTCATAAATATAAGTGAACTATTCCTTTCTTTAGATAACTCGATGACTCTCTCTAAATTTTTTTCATAATCTTTAAGCGCAAGAGTTAAGTTAGGAATCTCACTTATCCAATTCCCCGCATTTTTTCTTTTTAACCTATTCTCAACAAGTGTGTTCCCAATACCATCCTGGGGTTCTACTTCTTCAAATTTTAGATTAAGAATCTTGTAAGTTTTATAAACTGTCGTTGATCTCCAGGTATAATTTGGAGACATACTAAAAGTATAACTCTCTGCATTATTAAATTCACTTTCATTAAATGGCTGCCATGCATCTTTCCTGCTTAACCTAAACAGCAGATCATTAGCCCCCGTTAAAACAATAATCAAATCCGGCTCGTAATAATCTGGAAGATACTTCAATGCAAGAATATTATTTCTAAGACCATGCCCACTTTTTCCAATGTTCATTGTAATTACTTGTTTGTTATCTTTTGTTTTACCCAATTTTTTCATCAAAAGATAAGACCAAGTCTCTTTGTTATCTAAATACAAACTTTCAGAAGTGCTACCTCCAACAATTAAAATTCTATATTCTTCTTCATGGTCCCTAAATTCATCACCCCTGTATCCAAGATCATTAATCGTAAAAACCGACTCTCCACTTATTCCATTAAATACACTTGAATTCGGAAAGAACACATATTCTAAATTAGGCGGCCATACATAAGAATAAGTTACTTTTGAAAGCTTTAGATAATTAAAAGCCTCAAAGATGATTAAACCTAATGTGATTGTAATAAGAACGATAAAAAAATATACAAGCCACTTCTTTATTTGATTTTTCATTCACTCACTTACAACACCTCAGAATTTCACAGTTTAAACAAGTGTTTTTCAATAATCTTCTATCTTTTCTGTCTCAAAGTCTTCCCCTGAAGATTCAGTTGATAACTGCTTTTGACTCTTAGATTCTTTATGTCCTGTACTTCCAGTTTTGCCTGTGCTGACTGATGAGTCTTCAGAATCACTCATGTCTTCATGAGTTATTGAGTTTATCATTTCTTTAAAGCTTTTAAAATCCTTAGAAAGAATTCTAACTCCCTGTTTTGTAAATCCTGTATATCTGTCAGAAGTTACAAACTCACGTATTGTAAGCCCCTTTCTTCCACCAAAGTCGTCAACTCTTACAATTATGTCAGTTGTGTCGTTTTTGTTTATTTTACCTATGTCTTTTTCCATGTCAAAATTTTTTATTATTTAAGTCTATTTAATTTTGATCATACTAAAGTCTTAACTCTGTGCCTTAGCACAGAAATCAACAAAGACTTTTCCATGTCAAAATTTTTTATTATTCTTATGTTTATCCTGTTACTCTTTCAAAAGAAGAAATGTTATATAAAGATTTCTATATACCAATTAATTAGTATGGGGGCTTTAATCTACTAAAATCCTCGCCTCCCGATTATTTTCATATGCTAAAGCGTTGAATCTTGCTATTTGTTTGGACATATCACGTTTATTTGTAAGGGCAAATCTTAAGGCAAAAATTGTTTTTGTTTCTTGTACGCCCAATTCCGCTCTGCTCAAGTCACTGTTATCTCTAAGTAAGGATTCATATCTTCTCAATTCATACTCTGCCTGATGTACAGGACCTATTAATTCAACTGTCATGGAGTTACTACTTCGTAGTGCTATTTAAAGCTTACTGATGGATTATAAGGAGATTTTCAAGCTCTTTTTTCTTAGCTCTTTTTTCATCAATATTATCTTCCAGACCCCTCGCACAAGAAAAAGCAGACCATAAGCCCACTGAAGACATTAAAGCGATAAAATTTGGCAGTGTATCTTTTGGATAAGCATACATTTCATATAATCCCAGCCCCGTTGCTAATGAATAAATTAACGCTCCAGCAATACATAAACTCTCGTTAAAGTATCTGTACGACATGAGAATCTCTCTAATTCAGAGTTTAAATTCTTTCTCATTTAATGACAAGCTTTTTAAAGCAACTTTTACTCTATTTTTTTATCTAAAACATCATTTAAAGTTAAAATGTTCTATATAACTGAAATTGAAGATTATGTCAGAGTGGATCCAAAGTTGTTCGGATTAGCTACTGCTGAAGCTGTTGAAAATCAGCTTAGAGAAACGTATAAAAGCTATGTTGATAAAGAGATTGGGAAGGTTATTGCCGTTCTTGGTGTATTACATGTTGGCGACGGTATAATTATTCCGGGCGACGGAGCAGCATATTATAATTCAAGATTCAAGCTTTTGGTATGGAGACCAGAACTTCATGAGTTAGTTTACGGAACAATAGAAGAGATAACAAACTTCGGAGCATTCATGAATCTCGGCGTCATGAAAGGGATGATACATATCTCACAGACAATGGATGATTATGTCAGCTTTTCAAAAAGCAATGCTTTGACAGGAAAGGCAAGCAAAAGAAGCCTTGTTAAGGGAGATAATTGCATGGCAAGAATTGTTGCTATAAGTTTCAGAGGAGACGAACCTAAAATAGGCTTGACAATGAGGCAGCCAGGGTTAGGTAAATTAGAGTGGATAAAAGATGAGAAAAAGAAGAAGCAGTCTGAGGCCAAGAAAGCTCTGAAGGCTGAAGAAATCGCAGTAAAGGGTAAAACGCCTAAGGCGGGGAAGAAGAAATAATAAAATGGAAAAAGTTGTTAGTGTTAGGCAGTTGAGTGGATTTTATGATAGATTTAATCAATGGAATAATTATGTTAAACAAAATAGATTAAGAATTGAGGGATATGATGATAATGGGAGGCCAATAGTGTCAAATACTATGTTTGGGATGTTTAGATTTATATTAAAAGATGAAAAGGGAAATTTAAGAACATTAGATAAACTATCTGAGGTTGCAATATAAAATGGCAAAACAAAAAGCGTGCAAAATGTGTAGGCGAATATATGAAGGCGAGAGATGCCCTAATTGCGATTCTAAAGAATCAACAGATAGTTTCAAAGGCAGAGTGGTAGTATTAAATTCTGAGAAATCTGAACTTGCGAAAAATTTAAAAATCTCCAAGAATGGAGAGTATGCAGTTAAAAACTAAGCTGGGGAGTACAATTAAGATGAATATTAAAATAACTGAAGACAAAAGAAATGATTTGTTTGCAAGAAACGAGATTGTTGCAGAGTTAGAATCTAAAACTTCTCCTAAGAAACAAGAAGTTTCTGAGCTTATTTCTAAAAAATCGGGAAAATCAGTAGATGATATTGTTGTTAAGAAAATTGCCGGCAGGTTTGGATCGGAGAGGTTTATTATAACAGCTAACATTTATAATTCAAAAGAAGCCAAAGAAAAGAATGAGCCTAAGAAAAAAGAAAAGAAGGGGGCTGGGAATTAGAGATATGAAGGAATGCAAATCAAAATCTGACTCTACGCCTACACGTAGAATACAGAAAAGATTTTGATACATTGAAAACCTTTGGTTTTCAGGCATTCAAATTCAGAGAATTTGAACATGGCAAAGAAAATCAGTGATTTTCTGAACCACAAAATTTAAAATAAATAAACAAGGAAAAATTTTATGGCAAAGAAAAAAAAGTCAGTAAAGAAGGGAAAGAAAAAGCATAAGAATCAGCCTACTAGCAAGAAATATTCTAAGTATAAAGTTGAAGGTGATAAAGTTGTTAGGAATGCTAAGAACTGTCCAAGATGCGGTCCCGGAGTTTTCCTAATGGATACAAAAGACAGACTTTACTGTGGAAAGTGTCATTACACTGAATTTATGAGTAAAAAGTAGTTCCAATATATACTTTCTTTTGTGTATTTTGTGGTATAACATTCTATTTAAAAGGCGATTATAGCTGTTATGCATGGTAAATAAATCAATTGCTATTTTGTTTGTTTTCTTGATAGTTGCTCTGTTGGCAACTTCTGCACTTGTAATTGCTCAGGGAAAGTCTGAGGAACATAGGCAGGATATAAACAAAAATCCAAACAAGAACAGTTCTTTGAACAGCTCCTTAAGTGAAGAAAGGGCTTGTAAGAAAAATTGTACTGTTGTTTACACAGAAACTGTAAAACAATGCAGTTTAACTTACCGAGATGCAGTTCATTCCTGTAATGACGCGAGAAACACTGCTAGAGAGGCCTGTGAGTTATTGACTGGGGATGAGAAAAGAATTTGCATAAAACAGGCTAATGACAATAGTAAGTTATGCAAACATCAAGCATTAGAAGTTAAGAATCAGTGCAAACTTGATGCGAGAACAGCTAGAGCTCAGTGCCTGCTTCAATGCATTCCTGAACCTGTAAGCAACGAGACAACTGAAAACAACGAAACAACTGGCGCATAAGTCAGAAACTTTTTCTTTCTTTTTCTTTCTTTAGAATATAAAAAACGTGGGAGCAGAATTCTCAAAGGAATAATGCTATAATAAGCCACGAAAAATCTCTTTTTTAATTGATTTTTGAATATGATAATGAAGTGAAATTATAAACCCTGGGAGGGGATTCAAGCAGATAAAAGAGTATTGCCTGAAGCCTCTCCTGGGTAAAAAGAGGTGATAATATACCTGAGTATATTAAGTATTTAAATGTTTCGGTAATGTTACTTCTTCAAAATGACATAGCCTTTCCATAATGAAGTGGTAATTTAATTTTCCTGCGTGTTTTAAGAGTGGTAAAATATATATGTTGTAGTATATAGTTAGTCGCCCCTCTTATTGCTTAATTACAAAGGAATTAGGCCCTAGACATATATAAGGGTTATGAAAGAGGAGTCTATAAGGGGATTCAGTAGAACAACTTATAAATCTCCTTTATTTATATCAATCATGACAGAAAATGAGGGTATTAAGACAGGCGAAATTGTAAAGGAAGAAAGCCAAATTTCCTCTAAACAGCAGCAAGTGCATGACATTCTTATGAGCCGAGAAGTATCCTGGCAGGAGATTATATATGACTTGATTAATACAGAGCAATTAGATCCTTGGGATATTGATTTAATGATATTAAGTGACGGGTATCTGGCCAAAGTCCAGAAGCTTGAAGAGATGGACTTTTTCGTTTCTTCAAAGGTTCTTTTGGCTGCTGCCTTTCTTTTAAGGCTTAAGTCCGAGATATTGCTAAACCGGTATATCAAAAGCATTGATGAGATACTCTTTGGAAGGAAAGAAGATAAAAAATATGTCATGGAAAGGATTGATTTGGATGAAGAAATTCCGGAGCTTGTTCCAAAAAGTCCTATGCCAAGATTCAAGAAGGTTACTTTACAGGAGCTTATTTCAGCTCTAGACAAGGCGATAGTGACAGAAAACAGAAGAATTGTAAAAGAGATAGTTGATAAAAACGCGGTTAGGGAGGCTGGAATATCCTTGCCCAAAAGAACTATTAATGTCAAGGACAAGATTAGAGAAATTTATGATAAAATATTTGGCCACCTTAATCCCAAAACAATGCCCGAAAAAGATAAAGTCTCTTTTACAGAAATTGTAGGCATGAATAAGGAAGAAAGGATAGTTGCTTTCTTGCCCTTGCTTCATTTAGATAATCAAAAGAGAATATGGCTTGAGCAAAATGAACACTTTGATGAAATACATATATGGCTAAAAAAGAACTTTGATGAAAAAAACCCAGAATATTTTACCGATTTAGGAGACATAATTGAGGAAGACTTTGATGAATCTTTCGCCGAACAGGAAAATGAAGAGGAAGAAGTTAACAGTAAAGGTAAGGAAAAAAGTATCTTAGAAGATTCTTCGGATGAAGAAGAAACTTTTCTTGAAAAGTAGTTTATTCTTTTAATTCTGAAAGCGCAATTAATTCGTTTCTAGAAAGAGAAATATCAGAGGATTTCAGGACTTTATTCTGAATAATATTTTCAAAGGGATCTACACTAAAAGGGGAATAGTCTGCTAAAGGTTTTTGGGATTTTAATATGACCTGTGAATAATTTAGTACACTATTAATTTTAAGTTCTATTGGAATGCCTACTCCTTGCCGAATATAACTTAGAGTATAAGCCATTGTGCCTAAATTGGAAGGTCGGTTATCAAAAGCTACAAAATCCTGTGCTTGATGTTCAACTTTAAGCTGTTTTCCAAGTAATTTTTCTAAGTCGGATGCAGATTTCACTTCCTGCTTTTCTAATATTTTTAAAAACCCCAAAGCAAAAATTCTTATATCTTTAATGTCAATTTTCACGAATAACCTAAGTATGGCAAGTTTAAAAATTATCCTATACTTTTGTAATTATTTAATGGTAACTAGGGATAGATTTAAAAATAGGTTTTTGTAGAAATAATTGAAGATAAAATGGGAAGAGACGAAAGATTGGAAGAAATGCAGAAGACAATTTTACTTTTGCAAGAAGAACTGGAGAGACTTAAGACCCCCCCATTTATGTCAGGAACAATATTAGATGTCGGTCAAAAGACTGCAAGAGTTTCAATAGATAATGCGGGCATTTATGAAATTCCTTGTTATGAAGGTTTAAGGCAGAAGGTAAGGAGGGGGTCTAGAGTAGTTTTAAATCCTATGACAAAATCAGTCATAGATCATTCTGAATTTGCTTCTTTAGGTGGGGAAGTTGTTACAGTTGAAGAAGTTTTAAATGATAGATTAAAAGTTCAAAGTAAAGGCGACTCTTACATAGTGCTTAATTCTATAGAGGTTGTTAAACCAAGTGATACAGTGATGTTAGACCCTTCAAAAGCTGTAGCAGTTGAAAGATTTTCTGCAAAGAAAACAAAATATGCTTTTGAAGAAGTTCCAGTAGCTCCGTGGACTAATATCGGAGGCTTAGAAGAAACAATAGCTAAAATCAGACAAGAAATAGAAGAACCCTTCATTCATAAGGAATTATTTGAAAAATATGGAAGGAAGCCCGCAAAAGGAATATTACTTTTCGGTCCTCCAGGATGCGGTAAAACGATGATTGCAAAGTCTATAGCTTATAATCTTGCTCAGATTAATCGAGGAGCCGGTACTACAACTAATGGCCATTTTATTAAGATAAACGGTCCGGAAATTTTAGAAAAATGGCTTGGAAATACTGAGGCAAATATCCGAAGAATTTATGGGGCTGCAAGGGAGGCTGCATCCAAAAATGGAAGTCCTGCAGTAGTATTTATTGACGAAGCCGAATCTGTACTAAAAACAAGGGGAAGCGGAGTTTCAACCGATATTTACGATTCTATAGTCCCACAATTTTTGGCTGAAATGGATGGCTTGAACGAGCATAATAATGTTATAACCGTATTGGCTACAAACAGAGAAGACCTTATTGATCCTGCTGTTTTAAGAGATGGAAGAGTAGACAGAAGAATAAGAGTTCCAAGACCAAATCCTAAGGGGGCTAGCGAAATATTTCAGATTTACTTAGGAGATAAACCTCTTCAAACCGAATTATCCGGAAGAACGAGTGCGAAAAAAACATCAGAAAGATTAGCGGAAGAAATTTATGGTGACAAAAATATTGCTTATGCAGTTATTCATCCCACTAATGGAGTTTTAGGAAAATTTAGTTATGGACATTTGATTAGTGGAGCAATGATCAAAGGGATAGTTGATAGGGCAAGTACTTATGCCATTCAAAGAGAAATAAAGGGGGGCAAGGCCGGAATTTCGCAAAAAGATTTGGAAAGAAGTGTTGGTGAAGAATTTATGGAACACGCCGGTTTTGCTCAGACTCTAGTTAGAAGTGATTGGGAAGATGTTTTTGGAGAACAAGGAAGACAATATCAAAAAGCTTGTGAACAGGGCTACTTGGTTTTAGAAAGTATGTTAGGAAGAAAATCTATGGCGACAAGAGGGTAAAATGACATTTGAATTATATGGAGCGGGCAGAGTAATTGGAAAAAACGAAGAAAGTGGATTGTTTAGAACTAGATATGTGGTTGCGTATGAGGCTGGTGTAAATGGGCAGAGAATAAATGGAACAAAAGAAGTTAGATTTGATGAATACTCTCGAATTAATGTTGGTGATGATATAGACATAAAATTATTTTCTGGAGATGGACAGAGAGTAACATCTTCAAGGATTGATGCAGGCTTAGATTCGATTTTTGGTGCTTTTGTGCATCCAAGTCTGATGAAGGACGAATAAAATGAATCTATACTTAACTAAACTCAAGGAGGTAAAACAATGAGAAAACAAGAATACAAAGATAGAGAAAATCCATCTGAACAAAACACTCTTGGAGGTTCAGACGGCCAGTTGCCTATTGTAGCGAGTGCCAGAACAGGACTTGCAGGAAAAGACGACGCTATTTTGCGAAGAGTTCCTGTTGACTATTCTGGAAAATCTGTAAAAGAAGCTCTTGATTATATTGTAGGCGCAGACCTTAGCGACAGTGAACTGCCACTTGCAGAAAGCGTAAAAAAAGAACTTAATGCAATGGGAAGTGTAGTTGTTGTAAATGGAAAAACAGCGAAACTTGGTGACAAGCTAGACAAATATCTTGTTGAAAGGGAACATTCACTTCCAGATGGCTCTAAAAGGAAATACAGAGAACTCGAAATTGAAGTTTCAGCGGTTCAGCAAGGTGGACTCTATGGTTTACTTAGATAAATATCTCAGAGGAGAAAATGAAATTTAGAGAAGGCGAAGATGTAGTTATAGTGGGAAGTGCATATAAATGCAATGGCTGTGGCGGCAATCACGGCAGATACTATCACGGCGGTCAGTTAGACGAAGTCAAACCTAAATCTCATGGAAGAATACTTAGAGTTGTCTCTGAAGATAAGTTATTGCTCAGATTGAAAGATAGAAGAGAATGGTGGTTGCATCCAGATGAATTAGATTTTTTAGATAAAGGCCAAATGGCAAAATTAAGAAGACTTCTTCCTGGAATGCAAAACTTACCAAAACATCCTGTTTTTGAAATTGCAGAACAAGCCCCTGTTTTTTTAGTTGATGATAAAGTTTATTCCTTAGGGGAAGGCACTCCTCAAGATGGAGAAAATTTTTATGAGCAAAATAAAAGAATTAGATCTACAAGAACTTCCTTAGTGGAAGTTGGAGATTTAGATTCCTTAGAAGCTCTAACCCTTGACAGAGCACAACCAGACATGGAAAGAATTGGAGAAGCTTATGTTAAAGAAGCTCAAAAAGAATTAAATGTTCTTAATAGATTGGAAGGAGATTTAGATACTCCACAATTAATATTCAAACAAGTATTCCCTTATTTGCAAGATAAGCATTACACAGATAGGGTTTCTGAATTATTAGGGGCAGAAGAAAGAAAAGAGGTTGCTGAAGCTGAAAAGCCACAAGAGGTAAAAGTAGAAATTACACAAAAATTGGAACAGATTGCCGACGAAATAGAAATTGAAGTAAGAGATTTAATTGGAAGAATTGAAGAAGAAGGACAAGAACTTGCTGAAAGGAGCAAGAAACAGTCTAAGTTAGATAATCTATTTGGGTATGAAGAACCAAAACCTTACACAGGAACTTCTTTGTTAGGAAGAGCATTAAATGGAAGAAATGTTGCAATTGTTGAGGGCACCGTATGTGATTTAATTACTGGAAACGACGGCTTTAAGAAACATGTTCAAATTGGAGGACAAAGATTTTCTTTAGTTGAAAGAGACGAGCCAAAAAGAGAACCCAAAACAGAGTTTGAAGTTGGGGATAGAATTAGAATGAATGCTAAGGCAAACGGCCAGTATTCAATTACAAAAGAAGGAAGCGAGAGGGTAATAAAAGATGATCTTGGTGATGGAGCCTTTCAAGTAGAATTCACCAAACTAACCAGTGATTTAGAAGAAAGCAATGTCTGGCCAATCAATAGAAAATATATGGAAAACCTTGCTGAAATTGTAACTGGAAATGGAGCAACTCCGAAAGATTTAGAAGACAGGTTCATAGTTGAATTAGGGAGAAAAATTAGGGTTGATGCTCTAAGAGAATATCTTTCAAGAGATAAAATCGTTGACTTATTAAGAACTCAAGAAGCAGAACTTTTAGCTATGGCTGGAAAGAGAGAGTATAAGGGAGAAGGATTTGGATTCACACAAGACAGAGGAGGAAATTATTATGCTTATCTTGAAGTTCCTGCTTTTGCAATAAAAAGTCAATTTGACGGAAATCATTACCTCTTTGATAGGGCTAGAATCGGGATAAAAGTTGGTTGGAGAGGCGGTGAGTTAGTTTATAATAAGTTAGTTATGATTGATAATAATAATCATCCTTTTCTTCACAATGGAGAAGGCAGTTTTGTTGAACTTTGCTTAGGAGGTTTAAATTTTCCAATTTCGGGAAAACATAATGGTGAAGTAATAGCAAAAAGATTAAGAAGAGGCAGGGAAATGGTAATGTTTGGTTATGCAGGACATGATTATGATTATTCTTATAAATTAACAGATAATGGACACTTTGATCGGAATCGCACTGATTTGAAAAAACTTGAAGAAATGGGAGTTCTAATCATACAAGGAGGTAGCAGAGAATGAAAGACTTAGACGCGTTGCTTGGACAAGGAGAACCGGAAAAAAGAAAGGCTGTTGTAAATAATGGTCTAGACAGCATTCATATTACCGAATATGCTTTTGAAAAAGCTCATGCATATGCCCGACTTGCTGTTAAAAAGGCAAAAGGAACGATAGAATGTGGAGGTTATTTAATTGCTCCAAGAGACGCGCAAGATAGAACAGCGACTGATTCATTTTTAGCGAAAAACCAGGATGTAAGTGACGGCTTGTTCACAATAGAAGCTGAAGATGTTATCAAAGCAGGAAGAGAAATAAATGAGATGGGTTACAGGGTATTAGGGTGGTGGCATAGTCATGGAAATCTAAGAACATTCTTCTCCGCAACAGACGATAACGGACAAAGAACTGTATTAAATGAAATCGGTGCTTTTAACTATGTAATACAAAACGAAGAAAAAGAAGTAGGAAATTTAGAAGTTAGAGCAGAAGATGGAAGAATTGTTATGTTTGACAGAAGAAGTCCAGAGAGAAAATACGAAATTGAGATTGATGGAGATCCAAGTAAAATTTCTATCGCTAAATTGAAATTATTGCAAGAAAAGAAGATTGGTTTTGCATACGGATTAGTTGTTAATAACAGAAAAATAAAAAAAGAACCTTATGCAGAAATAGCAACAAGAGATTTGTGTGGTTTTTGTAGAAATTCTAAAGATAAAAGTGTTCCTGTAGATGTAACTCTTTTTGACACTGGAAAAGTTAAGATTGACGAAGATGCATTGATGGCTGAGATTGGAGATAGAGTCAAAATGAGATCAAAATTCTTTGGCACATTCACGGGATTAGGGTATAAACAAGGAGTTGGCTTTAGCACAAGTGGTTATATTTATGATACTGCTCAAAAACCAAAATATTCTGTAGGGGAGGAAGTTAGAATAATTAATGGGTTCTATAAAGGTAAACGCGGAAAAATATCAAAATGCCACTATGGGGCGTATGATGTAATTGATGAAAATGATGGTAGGAAACTACACTTCCTTTATCCTGATGAATTTGAGCCAGTCAATATACCAAAACCTAGTCCTCAAACAATCAATGAAGATATCCCTTCTGATAAAAAGGACAAGGATGATGATAGTTTAGGAACAAAAAGGAGTTGAAAAATAAGATGACAGTAAATGACAGATATAATCGGCAGGAGTTGATAGAGGGATGGAATCAGGAAAAGTTGAACACTTCAAGGGCTGTTGTTATTGGTTCCGAAAATTTAGCAAATTACACTCTTGCTTCTTTAGCTGCCTTGGGAGTTGGGAATATAGAGATTTACGACACGACGAAAGTAAATTCAGATAGAGAATTTTTATTATTTCAGGCAAGAGAAGGGGAATATAAAGCAAAAGCTTTAGAAGCAATGCTTAGACAAATTAATCCTGCTTCAAGAATAAGAGGAGTAAGCACACCGATGTTTACACCATTATTAGCAATGATTGGAAAGCCTGATGTGATTATTGAAACTACAAATTCTCAAAAGTCAAAAGATGATGTCTTGAAATATGCGCAATCAAGAGGAATTAAATTTATTTCTGTCTCTTCAGATAGAGACCGAGCTGAAATGTATTTTGTTGATCCAGATACAGAACAAAAAGATGTTTCGCTTAGCTCTTATGAAGGAAGAGAGCAAGGCGTAACTACAAGTGGAATAATGGGGGGAATTATAACAGAAGAATTAAGGAAAGCCATTACGCCTTTTAGTGCCTCTGATCAACCAGTTAGAAAAATAGCATACTCACTTTTATCTCCAAGAAGATTTTCGGCCGAGGACGGAAAGTTAGAAAGAGGAGATTTGAAAGACAAAAGAATCTTAGTTATTGGAGCGGGAGCATTAGGAAACTTTGCAGTTTTGGGGGCTGCTTTAGAAGGAATAGGAGATATAGATGTCTTAGATTTTGATGAAGTTGAATCTACTAACCTGAACAGGCAAATATTGTTTTATGATTCTGTTGGAAAAATGAAAGCCGCCGCTCTGGCAGAAAGGGTTGCAGAAATTGCTCCTAAAGTAAATGTAAGGGGATTAATTGAAAAACTGGATGAAAATACAAGATACTTCCAGGAAAATCATCCGGACGCTATTCTTGATTGTGTTGATAGTTTTGCTGTTAGGGCGATAGTTAATTATTTTGCTGTAAGAAATAGAATTCCATTAATAAGTGGAGGAACAGATCCTCGTTCAGGACAGGTAGTTGTTTATGTGCCGGGAAAAAGTGCATGTTTGGACTGCAAGATAGGGGTTGAAACTGCATTAGCGGAACAAAGAAAAGCAAGTAGCTGCAGATACGCTCCAGACCCAAGTGTTATTATGACTAATCAAATCGTCGGAAACATGATGATAGGGGAAACTCTTAAGGTACTAAACGCAGAATATGGAGACCCTGTTAGGAGAATATTGAAGTATGACTCAACAGTTCCGGTTAGGGGGGGACTTGTGGGATCGGATGAATCGTGTGAATGTTCAAAACCCGATGTTAAAGAATGGCTGTCACAAGTAGATAAAAAAGCAAAATAAAGATGCAACAATTAGTAAGAGTAGAGAAATATGAAAATCTTCTAGAAGATAGATGTAATTATCTAATGGTAACTGAAGATAGATTTAAAAATAGGTTTTTGTAGAGATAATTGAAGATAAAATGGCAGATATAAACTTACCACCATACAAGACTATTTTACCAAATGAAGTATTCGGAAGAAAGGCAGAGCCTTTAGTAGACATTATGGTGGGGGAGGTTCCAACCACACTTGTAGCTAGACTTACAAGATTTAAAATTCCTACAGAAGATGAAATAATTGATCTTATAGTTAAATATGCTAGAGAGACTGATATTCACTCACTAGGAAATGAGGGCTCCGAAGATGACCTTGCAAAAACTCATTTTATGAGATTACTTCCTGTTCCAGAAATTATTGATATTGCTAAGAAAGATAAAGATTCATTACAACATTTAAGAAGGCATTATTCAAAAAGCGATTTGTGGTCGGGTAGAAGCTATATTGGTGTTTTGAGTGGGACTGTGCCTAATCGTGTTTTAGATGCTGCAAAAGAATTGTTAGAAAAAGATAGTGAAGTTTATGAAAAAGCAATAAGACAAGCAGGTGCTTGTGAATGGAACTTAACAGTAAGGTTAGAGGAGAATGGAGCACTCCCAAATAGTTTAGAGTTAGAATACTTGTTAAATAGGGGAGTTAGAGAATCAGATGTCTTCTCGGCTCATGGAGATTTTAAGAATTATCAAACTGTTGCCAACCAAGTAAGGCTTATTTATGGCGCATTAAATTCACCTAAGATAATTACTGGTATTACAGATAGGTCTTATCAATTTTTAGAGGAAAGTGCTGAAAAAACAATAAAGGAAACTGCTCAGTGCATTGCTTCAAAAGATGTAATGGGTGGTTTAGCGGGAATTATTGGACAAATTTTGGGTAGCATGGGGGTGGAAGAACAGGAAGAACAACGTGAGCCACAAAGAAAATCTCGTGGTGGAGATTGTTCTTTAAATTAACTCTAAATTAATTCATCAACTAAATACAATTCTCTTCTCTGACTTTTTTATTCCCACTTTTATATTTCTAATCTTGCTTCTTATTTCAGCGTCAAGAGTTGCTATTTTTGTGTCTGGATGTTCTTTGGCATATCTGATTATAGATTTGTCAGCGTAAGCCGTTCCCAGGTCAACAATTGTCGGGGTTTTTTTATTCAATATTTCCAAGGCAACTCTGGCAGTTTGATTTTTCTTGGCTAGCTTAGTCAGCTCGTCAAAAACCTTGTTTGGAACAAGAAAAGAATTTATCCCTTCAAGCTCTAGCTGTTCAAAACAGTCAACCTTTTCTTTAACACAAGTTATTAAAAAGTTGGTGTCAAATAAAACTTCATTTCTTTTAGCCATGATAGATCAAGGATTAGGAGGGTTAAAAATGTTAATATTTAAATATCTTGGCCCATTTTCTAAATCATGGTAATAAAAGAGGAAATACCTAATGTTATTGATATTCTTGAAAAGGCAAAAAAGGCTATTGAAGAGAATGATGTAATTTTGCTTAAGGATCTTGGCAACAGAACTATACATACCGCTTCTACAGCGCAGGACACTGACAGTATTTTACTCGCTGTGATAATGTATACCCTAAGTAAGCTTATTGAAAGGCCGGAACATAAAGACAAAGCAATAAAAAATTTCTGTTCTGTTTGCAGCATTAGTTTTGATAAGGCTATTGAAAACCTAAAAAAGGGCAAACAAAAAGAATTTGTGGCAAGTTTGGAAAGAATTCAACAATCAATTCTTAGACTTTCGCCCCAAATGAGGGATTATGTAAAAGATGTAATGTATAAGGCTAAGATAAACAAGGCCTCAAAAATTTATGAGCATGGAATCTCTATGGAAAAAACTGCTAAGCTTTTGGGAATAAGCATGTGGGAGCTCGCAAGTTATACCGGATATAAAAACATAAGTGAGGAAGAAAGGGAATTGAGCGAAACTGAGCAAGTTAAAGTCAGAATTAAAACAGCGCTGGAGATGTTTGGGTAAAATGAAATTGAGAGCTATTTACCGGCGTGAGTCACCAGAAAAATATAAACTTAAAATTAGTTATGATAAATCAGGAAAAAAGAGGCCGGCATGGATAAAAATTCTAGGGCTGCCAGAAGGAACAAGATTTATCTCTGTTCATCATGGAAAGAAAGGAAAAGAAGGAATGAGAGTTGAAGTTTATCAAACTTATCTGCCTTCAGGCTTATTTTTACCTATTTATTACACACATGAAGAAATGTCAAAGTTTTATGATGAGTGGAGTTCAGGGTATGACAAAGAATTTACAGTATATAATACATCAAATATTGAAGCGGCAAAATTCTTTGCTAATAGAGTAAAAAAACATATTAAGCGAGGGGAAATGCTTGATCTCGGAGCTGGAACAGGATTAATGACTGAAATTTTTGTAAAACAAGGATTTTATCCTGCAACTCTTGTAGATTATTCAAAAGGGATGTTAGAGAAAGCTAAGAAAAAGGATGTTTTAAGTAAATGCACTTTTATTCATGAAGATATCAGAAAATTAAGATTAAAGAAGAAATTTGATTTGGTTTTGAGCTTTTTCTCTTTAGGAAGTAGTTCTTATTTTAGGGCAAATGAGCTTGATGAAATATTAAAAAAAGTTTCAAGCTTTCTAAAAAAAGATGGAGTAATTGCTGTATTTGGATATAGCTCAAATATTAACCTTGAAGATTATTTCAAAACACTTGAAAAAGGAATTTATACAATGAATAAAAAAGAGGAATTATATACTGATTATTACATCGGGAGGAAAAAATGAACAAAGCATTAATCTTTGACTCGAGTTCTATAATAAGTCTTGCAATGAACTCTTTGCTTCCCGAACTTAGAGAATTGAAAATGATATTTGATGGAGATTTTATTATTACTGATGAAGTAAAGTATGAAATAATTGACAGGCCTCTGGAAATAAAGAGGTTTGCTCTTGAAGCTTTGCAGACACAAGAGCTATTTAATGCAGGCATTTTTGTAAAGCCCGAGAAAGTCGGGATAAAGAGTTCTGAGATAACTAAAATGACAAATGCAATTCTTGACAAAGCGAATACAATCTTTGAAGTCAGAAAAAAGCCGGTTCATATTATTGATAAAGGGGAGGCCTCTTGTATGGCATTAAACAGACTTTTACTTGACATAAAATACAAAAGTGTTATTGTTGTTGATGAGAGAACAACAAGAATTCTGGGTGAAAAGCCCGAGAATATGAGAAAACTTCTTGAGAAAAAACTACACATGAATGTGATTCAGGTAAATGACTATAATATTCTTAATTTTAAAGGATTTGAATTTATAAGATCTTCAGAGCTTATATATGTGGCTTATAAAAAAAATCTGACAAAAATAAAAGGGAAGAAAGGTCTTGATGCCATGCTTTGGAGCTTAAAATTTAAAGGAGCTGCTATTTCTGATGAAGAAATAAAAGAGATTGAGAAATTATAATGTGTCAAGAAAATTAAACTATTGCCTTTAGGCAATGGACAATTGCTTTGCAATTGTCTTTTTCTTGAGCATGCTCAAAAACCAAAACAATTCAGAGATTTTTGACATTAAATTAATTTTTGTAACACTAAAACCTTACAGATCTTAAATAGTCTGCCGCATCTTCTGGAGGAACAGGATTTATCCAATCTTCTGTTCCTTTTTCCCATCCGCCGGCTTTTGACAATACCGGAGAAATTTCTATATGCCAGTGATAATGTTTCGCGCCATTAAAGTCTAATGGAGAATCGTGAATGCAGAAATTATAATCCGGGTCATTTAAGGCCTGATCAAGTCTTAGAAAAGTTCTCCTCAAAATATTTGAAAGGGATGTTGCTGTTCCTTCACTACCATTATCTCCCGTTAAATAATAATGCGTTTCATGTCTTCTAGGTAAAACCCAGACTTCAAATGGAAATCTTGATGCAAATGGTGTAACAGATAAAAAGTCATTATTAACATCAACTATCCTATCGCCAGTTTCAAGGTCATGTTTGATTAAGTCACAATACAAACAGGAGTTAGTCTCTTCATAATGCATAAGTGCAGTATCTAATTCTCTCTTTACTCTTCCTGGAACAAATGCTGAGCCCATAAGCTGTAAATGTCCGTGATCTAATGAGGCTCCGGCACCAGCACCATGATTTTTGAATGCAAGAACATATTTTAATAATGCTCCTTCTTTTTCTCCGGTATCCAAACCTTCAAAGGCGGGAGAAGATTTATCTTTTAATAGTAAAGCTAAATCTTGCTTTCTTGCAAACAATGCCCAAACTGACTCCCTTGTCAGATTATACTCAATATCAAACGCAGGATTTCCAAAATCTACATCATGATATTTTGTTATAACAACCTCATGAATGCCTCTTGCCGGATAACTTTCATAAGGGCCGTCAACTCTTTTTTTTATAGATTCAATCAAGTCAAATGCAGGAAATTTGTTGGGAACAACTCTCACCCACCAACCGTCATGATTGGCTTCAGTACCATTATATCTATAACTTAAAATTTCAGGAGGAGTTTGATGTTCATTTCCTGGGCAGAAAAAGCAGGGAGCAGGCTTTATAATTCTTTTCTCCTTTTGAAAATCAGAAGGCCTTTTTGCCCTCTCTGAAGCGATTATAACTCTCTCCGTCAAAACGGCGGGATTTTTTCTTACTTCGCTGGTCATTTTTGGCTCACTAGCCACCCCAATAACTAACATATTTGAAGGGTAGTAAAGGTATTTAA
>Ga0209542_10005907_pt1 | contig 24099 bp, 29 predicted proteins | sample RifCSPhighO2_01_FD_184028 | JGI IMG/M metagenome (GOLD analysis project Ga0209542, IMG submission 184028) | Soil microbial communities from Rifle, Colorado - Rifle CSP2_plank highO2_0.1 (SPAdes) (version 2) | ecosystem: Environmental > Terrestrial > Deep subsurface > Rock core/Sediment ...
GGGGAGACACCTCCGGCACTCGTTGACGCTTCCGCAGCCGCACTCATACTTCAGCGCTTTCTTGATAAGCGCAACAACAGCAGGTAATGTTATGACAATGGTTTCTTTTGAAGATTGGAAAAAGTTTGACATTCGCATCGGCGAAATTCTAACGGCCGTGCGTGTGCCCGACACGGATAAGCTCCTACAACTTACGGTCAATGTTGGGGAAGAATCGCCGCGCCAAATCATTTCCGGTATCGCCGCATACGCAGAGCCGGAAACATTAGTCGGTAAAAAATTTCCTTTTATCGTCAATTTAAAGTCGCGCATTATTCGCGGGCTTGAAAGCCAAGGTATGATCCTTGCTGTGTCCTCCCCCGAGGGAGATTTTTCGTTCCTCGAGCCCACGGCGGACATTGGAGCGGGAAGTATTATTAAATAGCAATGCATCACATCTGGGAATGGCAGAGGCGGGGAGTAGAGTGGTTTAAGTCCCGCGCGCATAGCGCCTACGCAAAGGCGTGGCTTTTCTTCTTCTCCTTTACGGAATCATCTTTCTTTATTGTTCCACCCGATCCGCTCCTCGGGGCCATCTTGCTGGCAGGGTCCAGGCAGTGGCTCTACTACGCTGTACTGACAACTGTCGCGTCTATTTTAGGAGCAATCTTTGGGTACGCGATTGCCGTCTTTTTCTTCGATACTATCGGCGTTCGAATCATTGAACTGTACGGCTTTGCCAATGAAATGGAGACTGTCCGGGTCCTTTTTAGTGACAATGCGTTTTGGGTCATCTTTACGGCGGCGTTTACACCCATTCCGTACAAGGTGTTCGTCCTTGCCGCCGGATTCCTTAAGATTAATTTTTTCACCTTCCTTGTTGCGTCTATTGTCGGTAGAGGACTGCGGTACTTCATTATTGCCTACGCAGTTCATGTCCTGCGCGATCGAGCGGCGGCGTTTCTTTCTCGGTATTCGGTGGCGATTACGGTCGCTGTCATTGTTGCAATTGGCGTCTTCATTCTGAAATCAATCTTTTTCTAACTTTTTACATTTACGCTCACGTTGGGGAGGGGGTATACTGATAGTGTTGTTCATGCAACGCGCATAATGGTCTCTACCAAGCCCACGTTCTATACTCGACTTCTGGAGTCTTTTCCTCCCCCTTCTTTTTTAAACGTGCCTACTGCTGGCATTGATATTTCGGACTGCTCCGTCAAAGTGCTCTCGCTAAAGCAAACAAAAATCGGTTTCGTTCCTTTCTTTTTTGAGGAACGCCTTCTTCCGGCGGGCGTTATCACGTCGGGAAGCATTGATAACCCCGAGGCGTTGACCGAGACGCTCGCCGCCATACGGAAAAAATTTAATATTTCCTTCATTCGCGCGTCGCTCCCCGAAGAAAAAGCGTACCTTTTTGAGACGTCTGTTCCGCAGACTAAAGACCGCGAACAGATGTTTACTAACATTGAATTTAAGCTTGAGGAAAATGTACCCATTCCTCCCAAGGATGCAATTTTTGACTATGACAAAATCTCCCCGCAAGAAGGCGGGGTGGCGAAGGTGAGCGTCACTGTTTTCCCGAAGACCACAGTCGATTCGTATCAAGCGGTCTTCACAAATGCCGGCATGACGCCGCTCTCCTTTGAGCTTGAAGGACAGGCGGCCGCTGATGCCGTCATTCAAAGAGGAGATCAAGGGACGCACATGATCGTTGATTTTGGCAGGACCCGCACGGGGCTCGCCATTGTGAAGAATGGAATCGTTGGATTTACGACAACGGTTGACTTGGGGGGGAGCGGGCTTTCCGAAGTGATCATGAAGCACTTTGGCGTGGACGAATTGGGAGCGCAGAAGATTAAGAACGAAAAGCAATTTGCTGACACAGCTGAAGACAAAGAGGTGTACGATGCGGTGCGGGCGGTATTCTCCACTCTCCAGAGTGAGATAAATCGACACTTTGTCTTTTGGAATACCAGAGACCCGAACATGAAAGAGGATGGCCGGATCAAAAAAATTATTCTCTGCGGCGGAAACGCAATGCTCTCGGGACTTCCTGAATTCCTCGCGCGCGGCATCGGGGTGCCGGTCGAGCGCGCCAATGTGTGGGCCAACGCATTTTCATTTGATGCGTACGTGCCGCCGCTTGAATATGAACGCTCGCTCTCATACGCGACTGCAATCGGGCTAGCACTTCCATAATAATCGTATGGCGAACCTACTCCCTAAAGAAGAACGTATACGGTTTGAGCGCGAGTACCTGTATCGGCTTGTCATTGTCGGGCTATCTTTCTTCATTGCGCTTGGCATCTTCGGCTTTGCGCTTCTGCTTCCGTCGTACTTTCTATCAAAATCGAAAGAGGCATCCATACGCGATCAATCCGAATTCTTGCAGAAGGCAGTGACGATACGCGAGCAAGACGTTTCAAGCGAGTTTCTCGCGCGCACGAAGCAAAAGCTTATCGAACTCGATTCCTCGGGAGGACGGACCCTCCCCACGTCGCTCATTGACACCATTATTAAAAACAAAGAGAGCACCGTGACAATTGACGCTTTGTATTACACGCGAAGCGCCGAAGAGGGGAGTGTCAGAATTACCGGGCGGGCGGCATCTCGTGCCAGTCTCCTCTCCTTTTCGGACCGACTACAACAAGAGGAGGTGTTTAGTAAGGTCGATTTGCCGGTTTCCCATCTCGCCAAAGAAACGAACATTATTTTTTCAATGACCCTGTCGGGCAAATTTTAACCATGAAGTTGTCCTCCACGCGCTACATTCTGGCACTCCTTGCGATCACCGTTCTTCTTGTTGGTGCGCTGTACGCGTGGCTCTTTACAGAGATTCGCGACACGAACACGGCGATTTCTTCCGTCGTCAATCAGCTTGACCTGCAGGTAAAGAAAGATCGACGGCTCAATTCCATCAAGGCACTCATTGAGGAGTTAGGAAATGAAATTGCGGCGCTTGATGGTCGCTTTGTTTCGCGTGACGGGGTCGTCGCTTTTTTGGAAGAGCTTGAAGGACTGGGAAGTTTTTCGGGAGCTTCGGTTGACGTCAATTCAGTGAGTCTTCAGGCACGTCCGGGAAACACCCCCGATGAGCTGTTGAAAATTGAATTTGTCTCGCGTGGCAGATGGAGTAGCGTCATGCAGCTCCTGGCACTCCTTGAGACGTTACCATTCAGCATCACGTTTGAGCGGGTACAGCTTGAACGCATTCCTACACAAGGCGGTCTCTGGCAGGCGAACGTAAGTTTTATGGTGGCAAAACTGAAATAATATGGAATCCATTCTACACACACTACGTACTATCCTGTCGGGGCTTCGTGCGATGATTGGTATGTCGGAGAGCGGAATGCCGCGCGCCAATCGGCACTGGCTCCTCCTCCTCCTTATCTTTGTGGTGTTAAGCACAGCAATGCTCCTGTTCAGTTTGTACCTGTTCCTGCAAATCAACGAAGGCGATATTTTTCTGGTTGACCCCCAAGAGCAAGTGTCGCTCGATACGATTGATCGCGCCAAGCTGGAGCGGGTGATCGACATGTTCAAAGAAAGAAGTGCGCTGTTTGAGGCGAGAAAAGCAACTGTTCCTTCTACTCTGGATCCCCGTTAAGATTGGTTGTTTCGACACTCGCTTTTACGTATAGTGATGACGCGTGCGCATAAAGCGCGCATGCCCCTGTAGTTAAATGGATATAACTGCGGACTTCTAAGCCGCTATTCGAGGTTCGATTCCTCGCAGGGGCACAAAATGAAAAACCCAGGCAGATTTGCCTGGGTTTTTCATTTTGTGCCCTAGGGGTGGTTTACCACGAGTGAGCTTTGATTTTTTATCAAAGCGAATCGAGTGGGCGGTGGGGGACTTGGTCACATATAAATTCCCTGACGGAAATTTTACGCGACCCCGCCTCGCGGTTTTTGCCTTGCCTGCGGCAAACAAAAACATCGCTGCGGCTTTCAAGTCCCTACGCAACGTGCGCAGGCACGTTGCTCATCGCAAAACAATAGAGTCCAGCAGAGAGCCGGACTCTATTGTTTTTGTGGGCGGTGAGGGACTTGAACCCCCGACCTTTCCGGTGTAAACGGATTGCTCTACCAACTGAGCTAACCGCCCGTGCAATTCCGATATACTACGGCATTTCGTATCCATTTTCAAATGCGCCGAATAATGTACTATTATGTGCATTGTCTCGTATGGACGAAATCAGGTGCAGAATAAGCGGGAAGGTACAGATGGTCATGTTCCGCGATTTCGTACAACGGAAGGCGCGGACGCTTGGCATCACTGGCAAGGTTTTTAACATCGACGATGGATCAGTTGAAGTCATCGCACAAGGAGAGAAGGAGCGGTTAGAAAAATTAATTGAGCATCTTCACGAGGGTCCACTCCTCGCGCACGTCGTGCGTGTTGAGGTAGAGTGGAGGAAACCCGCGCAGTCATTTGAGAGTTTTAAAATCATCTTTTAATAAAAAGGAAGAGGGAAGAACAGATACATGACACCAGATTCACAAATACCGCGCGCTATCGGCATTATCATGGACGGAAATCGCCGGTGGGCGAAAGAGCGCGGGCTCCCGGCCTTTGAAGGCCATCGACAAGGATTTGAAAAATTCAAAGAAGTTGCTGGTTGGGCCAGAGATTGCGGCATTAAAAATATGATTGTGTACGCGCTCTCGACGGAGAATTGGCAGCGTACCAAAGAAGAAGTCTCGTACCTTCTCGATTTGTTCCGGCGCATTCTCAAAGAAGAAGTAGGCCGGCTCCACGAAGAGGGGGTGCGGGTCATCTTCGCGGGCGACATTTCCCGTTTCCCCGATGATGTGCGTGACATGATGGAGAAAGCGCACGAAAAGACGAATGGCAACACGAAACACACACTCGTCATTGCCGCTTCCTACGGCGGCCGGGCGGAAATTTTGCACGCCATCAACAAGCTACTCATTCAAAAAGAAGTGGGCGAAGAAATAACGGAAGCGGATGTCGAAGAAAATCTCTGGACATCCGGCGTTCCCGACCCGGACATCATCATCCGTTCTGGCGGAGAAATGCGCCTCTCAAATTTCCTGCCGTGGCAATCCGTGTACAGTGAACTGTTTTTCTCAAAAACATATTGGCCTGATTTTTCAAAAGAGGAATTCATGTCGATACTGGAGCAGTATTCTTCGCGACAACGTCGTATGGGAAAATAAGTAGTAAGGGGGAAGTAGAAAGTCGGAAGTAGGAAGTGATAAGGAGCAAATAGTAGGAAGTAATAAGTAGAAAGTAGTAAGTAGGAAAGATAGACGTGGAAATTTCTATTATTTATGAAGATGAGCAGGTGCTCGTCATCAACAAGCCGGCAGGTCTTGTTGTGCATCAAGACGGGAAGACTAAGGAGCCGACACTTGTTGATTGGATCTTAGAGCATCGCCCGCAGATGAAAGGAGTCGGAGAGCCGCTGCAGCTTTCTTCTGGCGCCCTGATTGACCGCCCCGGCATCGTGCATCGAATTGATCGAGAAACATCGGGGGTTCTCATTGTTGCCAAAACGCAGGAATCTTTTTTGCATGTAAAGCAGCAATTCCAAGGGCGGGATGTGCAGAAGGAATATCGGGCGTTTGTCTATGGCGAGATGAAGCAAGACGAAGGAATCATTGACCGCCCCATTGGACGGAGTTCTTCTGATTTCCGGCTCTGGTCGGCACAGCGCGGTGCGCGCGGCACACTGCGGGAAGCGATTACAGAATATAAGGTACTCAATCGCCTGCCTGCGCAGGCAGGGCAGGCAAGCTCCGGGGGGTTTAGCTATCTCGCCGTTTTCCCCAAGACCGGAAGGACACATCAGATCCGCGCTCATTTCAAAGCCATTAATTACCCCATTGTCTGCGACGCTCTCTACGCCCCTAAGCGCGAATGCGCGCTCGGATTTTCGCGCCTCGCGCTCCATGCGTTTGCCATTGAATTAACACTTCCTTCGGGCGAGAAGCGGCGCTTTGAAGCAGAATTTCCTGCAGATTTTATATCCGCCCTTCGCTCCTTCGCCTAACGTTGCAGCGCAGGTGGGGCTGTGGTACAGTACTCCCTGTTATGCAGAAAGAAGGAGTCATCATTTCACCCGTCCACATGGACAGCCGTAAAAACCTCGGAATTAAAGCGGGGGATACGGTTCGCGTGTGGCAAAAGATCCAGGAAAAAGGGAAAACGCGCCTTCAGGCATTTGAAGGACTCGTTTTGGCCCACAAACATGGCGCAGAGGCCGGAGCGACCTTTACGGTGCGTCGTGTTTCTGGCGGTGTCGGCGTTGAGAAGATCTTCCCACTGTACTCTCCTATGATTGATAAGATTGAGATTGTTCGACGCTCGAAAGTCCGCCGTGCGAAGCTTTACCACATCCGCGAAAAGGTGGCGCGCGAAATCAGACGCCAGATGCGCAAAATCAGAGCGGTTGGAATTTCTTCGACTGACGTGGAAAAGCAAGAAGCTCCTGCAGAAGATGTAGCCGTGGAATCCGCAGCAGTTTCCGCCGAGAATGTTTCAGGAGGAGCTCCTGAAGAGAAAAAAGAGTAAAATAAATATTCAAGCCCGGGTGCTGTAACTTAGTAGCCAGGCACGCTTGAGGTGCGTGTGTCGTAAGACGTGGAGGTGCAAGTCCTCTCCCGGGCACCCGAGGAATCAACGAATGGATCGCTCAACAGAGCGGTCTTTTCGTATCAAAATCGATGGACCAGGGCAGGACTCGAACCTGCCGCACAGTCTTGTTACGACTTAACAGGGGGCAGCGCACCGACCTCTTTGGTCAGTTCTTCCATGAGGAGATCAAGCTCACGAAGAGACCAAAGGATGTCGTCGTGCATATCGAAGATATCGAGGATGATATCAGTGATGTCCTGCACAATGACGTCGCGGTGCGAGACCCCTGCCATACGTTTGTCGAACATATGACGGTGCCCTTACGTTGGTAATGAACTGACGGCCGTCTGCTCGACATAATGGACGAAGGCAGAGTTACGCAATAGGTGGGGAAACGTGCTCGGGGAGCACCACTTTTTAGTGGTGAGCCAAATCCCTTTCAAAAACAAACCTGGCTTTCTAAAAAGATTTTCCAAAAAGAAAAGCCGCGGGAACCCCGCGACCTTCTGGAGGAGAAACACAAAGGGCTATTTTTTTTGTTCTTTCAGTACATCGTCGAACACGTCACCAACGGTGTAACCGAACCAGAACGCCAGGAGTCCGAAGAACACCATCAGTATGCCGATGAACTTGAGAGTCCAATTTGGCGCCTCGCTGGGGGTGTCACCCATTCCAATGATGAGCAGCTGCCCAACTGTGAGGCAGACAAGGAAAAGTGTCGCCGCAGTAGCAGCGAACCAAAGATGCGTTTTCTGGAGCATTCTTTTTGACAGCCATCTTGAAAGCAGTCGTACCGTTTTGTGCATGTCGACCTCGCTTAGGCAAAATCGCCATCGTGGCGATACCAGTTATTATCTATGACAAAGTGTACCATAGCTTGATTGCGCCACATTCATCCTCCTACTCCGTAATTTGAAGGATGCTCTCCAGGCACCTCTCCACACTGCGCATCATTATCTGCAGGCTCGTTATCATTCGCGAGCGACCAGGCCGATCGCAACTTCCGCCGCGGCTTCTTCGGAACGGTGGTCGGCTCGACTAATTCCCGAATCGCTCGGAGCTCGTTGAGCAGGTTTTCAAGCGTCCCGTTTTCACTAAAGGTGCGAACATCGTCCAGACCAGCGCACCAAAAAATTAAAGCGGGTTTTGTCCCGCTTTAATTTTTTGGTCTGAGGACCTGAAAGCCGGAGCGAGCACAGGCGAGTTAGCTAGTGCCAAAATATAATACAGTACGTCTGTATTTATTTTCAGTGCTACCATATATTGCATGTCGGATATAATAAAAAATACTTGGCACCATACTGCCCCTTTTTTTAATCACCCGGCCGTTCTCTCGGTCTCCGGTGGCATCCTTTTAGGGATGAGCTTCAATTTCTCCGCTCTTTGGTTCCTTGGTCTCGTAGCTTTGGTCCCATTTCTCAAATTTTTATACTCCGGAACTAGCACGCGACAAGCTTTTTATTACGGGTGGCTTATGGGAGCTGTATTTTTAGGTATTGTTTATGTGTGGGCATGGGACTCTTATCCTTTAGATCGTTTTAACATCTACAACCCCGTTCTGGCCATCTTGGTTATCTTTTTTGGATGGAGTGTGGTAGCAACAGTTCTTTCTTTTTTCATTGGGATATGGGCCGCCTTAATCAATCGGATAAAGAAAAGAACGATGGCAGACCTGTTTGTTGTTTCTGTTGCGTGGATTTTTCTTGAATATCTCCGGATGTGGGGGTTTGCTCTTCTGACAATTGGTAAGGGGTCACTTCTGGAGCCACATTTCTCTTTGGGTTTTGTGGGATATATTCTCTCTTCAAATCAGTTTCTTCTCCAGCTCGCATCTGTTGGCGGTGTTTATGCATTAAGCTTTGTTCTCGTCTTTATAAACGCCTTTGTTTTTTGGATACTTTTTATTTCCAACATTGCCACTTTTCGTAAAGTTATTGTTACGTTTTCAGCAATTGCATTATTGTTCGGCGTTGCGGGTGCTGGGCATCTTTTTATCGGACAAGAAAACATAGCACTCGAGAAAGAACAGGAGATTACCGTTGCAGTACTGCACACTTCTTTTCCGTCATTTCTTCTTCTGTCAGAGCAAGAGAAAAAAAATCGTCTTGCACTTTTAATGGATCTTATGGCTACAGTCAGAAATCATGGGGAACTCCCAGATATCATCATTTTCCCAGAAGATTCCCGCTTTTTAAGCACCCTCCTCGAAGAAGGGAAATTAGATACATACTTCGCTAATTATTGGGGGGGCAAAAAGGTACTCTTGATAGATTCTGGTAGAGTTGAAAATAAGGAAGGAGAGATGGTGTCCCGTACTTTCTATTATTTTACAGACACTCACCAGCTCTCTTGGTCTGATAAGATTTTTCTCGTACCACAGGGGGAATATACGCCATACATCTACCAACTTTTCCTGAAATCTTTAGGTCAAGAAAAGCTCGCATCCTCTTTTAAGGAATATCGATCATCTTCTCCTGGGAACTCACTCTTTTCTGAGGACTATGTAGGTACACGCATTGGCACTCTCTTGTGTTCCGAAATACTGTCCCCGTCGCTGTATCGAAGATTGGTTCAAGAAGAAGATGTGGATATATTGGTGAACCTCTCTTCTCACGCCGGGTTTCATGGATCCAGACTTTTGTATGCACAAATCGTAAATGTCGCAAAAGTTCACGCTGTAGCAAACAGACGTCCCTTTATTCGGGCGGGGAATTTCGCCCCCTCTTTTGTTATTGATTCTTCCGGAAGACTTATAAGCGAGTCAGGATGGGATGGGGCTTCGGTTATATATAATCAAATAACAAAATTTCCAAAAGGCGGGTTTCTTCCTTAAGGAAGTGCCTTGGGGATACTTATTTATTGCGCTCGTCTGTGATCTTAGTATAATTAAAGCAATGCAGAAGATACTGTCTCTACAAGAAATTATAGTGCTCGCGCTTGGTGCTGCGCTCGCTGTGGTTGGACTAGCCACCTACAGTTTCGCGCCAACTGCCCAAGCGGCAACACAGTGCGACTTGAGTGCGGCTTCTGATCAAGCCGAAGAGGACGGCAACAACATGTATGTCGTCGGTTGTAGCGGGATCCTTTAAGAGCCAAGGCGCAATGTATGTCTGAAACTTCGTTTGATAAACTCAAAGAGGTTTTGTTATTTGTTTGGAACAGCGCTGCTCCTTTCTATCGAAAAAAATATACTACTGCCGGATTTGACCCCGCCATGGTCATGTCTCTCAAGGATCTTTCGCGCATTCCGCTCCTTACTCGGCAAGAGCTTGGTATGTGTAATCTTTGGGACCGCTCGTACCTCCCCTTGGAAGAGACCCTAGTGTGCGGGTATACCTCCGGCACTACTTCAAACGAATTATTTCCGCTTGTACGGAATACGTACATAGCCGAAGCGCCCGACATTGAAAGTAAGAAACTCCTCCTTCTCTCGATGCAACATTGGAGGGTTTTGGTACAGGCGGAATGGTTCCGAAGAAAAGGAATCTTTATTGTGTGCGGTGATATTAAGAACCTACCGCTTACCGCCGAGCTTTCTCGAGCGACCGGCATTGATGCAATATACGCGACGCCAACCGTTGCGCTACTGATAGCACCCGCGCTCAAAAAAACGATTGATATTCGTTCAATCAAAACGCTCCTACTGTATGGAGAGAGTCTTTCGAAATCACGCCGAGAAACACTTCAGAAAGAATTTCCTGATGCAGTAATTAAAACGCACTATGCATTTTCTGAAGTCGGTCCCATGGGATTTTCTTGCCCGGCAGAATCAGACGAATCACTTTTTCATCACGACCCGCATTTCATATACGAAATAATTAATCCTGATTCTGGAGAAGTGCTTCCTGAAGGAAGCGAAGGGGAACTTGTTATCACCACACTTGAAAAAATGCCGACCCCGCTGATTCGATATAAAACGGGGGATGCGGGAATGATACTCCCCATGCTGTGCTCATGCCCTCGTCAGCAAAAGACATTCCGGATTTCAGGCCGAGTGGGCTTCGACACGATTAAAGTTGGCGGTCTCGAGCTCAAGGCGGCCTCTTTTGAAGTCGGCGTTGCTTCTGTTTCAGAACTCGTCAATCCAGATTTATTCGAAGTCCATGTCTATGAAGAAACTACTCCCGAATTAAAAAACGAGGTGAAACCAGTCTTAGTATTTAAACTGGTGACCACACATCCGCTTGTAGAATTTGAGAAAGGATATGTTCAAGATACTATTGTACGGGGAACTATGGTTGGGCCGTCGATCTCGGTCAAAAAAGCCGAAGAACTCGGATATCTGCTGCCGTCACGGTTTGAATTTAGAGACGTTGCTCCACAAGACGTTATTATTACTCCAAAGAAACGCCGTATTTTAATACGGCATGCATAAGAATTTTTGTATCAACAATGAAGGCACTAATTCTCAAATGGTTTTTTATCTTTTCCGAAAAACTCGGACTATTCGATCTATTTGAGAAATATTATTTCAATACTGCACGGACAGGGCGGAGCAAGATGGGCACATTGCCAGTTTTGGACCGCGAAAAAGTAGATGAGAGTTACCTCCTCATCTCTCCTTTTAATACGGGTGATTATAAAGAGCTTGGCGGCAGCATTTACCTCACGGACCTCTATGGCGTGCTACTCCACAAATGGAAAACCAAGTACCAATCCTCAATTGCTCATCTGATGAAAGACAGGACTGTCTACGTATCACAAGTCCTACCCAACAGTAACGATACTGCGCACTTTCCTGGTGGTGGCCGTACCGGCGTCATCGAGAAGCTTAACTGGGAGGGAAAGGTACTATGGGAATATAGAAATCCCGGCATTCACCACGACTTTGAAGTTCTACCAAATGGTAATCTAATTCTCGTCCGATGGGAGGAAGTAACCGGAGCTCTGAAAAAAGAAGTTGTGAGTCAAGTTGCGGGTAAAGATGAGCACGATCCTTTTTGGTCCGATGTAATCTTTGAGATTACTCCCGATGGCTCTGTGGTGTGGGAGTGGCATGCAAAAGATCACCTCGACCCTTCAATTGATTCGTTCGGACCGTTTCCGTATCGCGTCGAGTGGACACATGCCAACGCCATTCGTTATCTACAAAAGAATCCGATTACGGGACGCGAAGCATTTTTGATGAGCATGCGCAACACGGGGAGAATTTTGATTGTTGAGAAAGAGAGCGGGAAGATACTCTGGCGATCCCCAGAGGGAATGTTTCTTGGTCAACATGACCCGACCATGCTTGAAAACGGAAATGTGCTTGCGTTTGACAATGCACTACATCGTCGTCCCACCTCACGCTCTGAAGTGGTAAGTAGTCGCGTCATTGAGATTGACCCTCGCACCAACAATGTTGCGTGGATGCTTGAAGGCGGACGTACGTCAAGCGAAAAAGCACGACTATACTCATCCATCATGTGTGGTGCGCAACGGCTCAAAAATGGAAATACCCACATCACTATCAGTTCCCCGGGACATTTATTTGAAGTGACGCCAGAGAAAGAGTTGGTGTGGGATTGTATTAATCCGCACGTAACCCACGGTGTTGACCTGTGGCCGAACAATTCCATCTTTACCAGCTGGCGATACCATAAAGATGATATCGATTGGCCCCCCAATTTCCCATCGCCACTTCCCGCTACTCCCGCCTATGCGCAGGTTGCACAGCAAGCTATTTTTGATGAATCCTATATAGAGAAGTAAGAAAATTTTGAAATAGAGAAAAAAGCTCTGACCCGCTCATCTCGCCTCGCGCCTCACGAACTTCTTTTACAATTTCTTTATTAAGCTCTGTATCCCACACTCGGGCCTGGTAAGGATCATAACCGGCAGAAGTAAATTCTTTCCAATTCAAATACAGATTTGATCTTTGGTATAGGCCCGGCTGAAGAAAAGCAGGACTGTCTTGAATTCTCCAGACAGATTTTGCAAACGGCATGTAAAGGAGCGAATAAGAACTCCGTTCTCCAAGAAGAGAAAACACCGGGTATGCCTGCTTGTTGAGGTATGTGATATCGACGTAGACGCCCATGAGCTCATATATTTTTCCAAGCGCGAGATCAAATCCTGCAAGCTTATTTTGTGTAATGAGTAGCCGTTCAACAGCTTCAGGATTCTTGCTTGCCGCATACTGGTCTTCAAGAATAGGTAAGATCGTGTCTGATGGCATTGGTGAATCAATCAGATACATCTCCTCTGGGATAATCGCCCCTTCCGCCTTCACTTTTTCTTGCAAGTATGCAAGCGTCATAATTTGGGGGTAAAACGAATTATTATTGCACATATACGTGTTTGTCGCCGCCTGATCGTTGTAGAAAATACCACGCTTCACTTTTTCTTGGTCACTTGGGTCTTTTGATTTTCGGACATCCAGATAAAAATTCTCATTCGCAAGCATCGGAAGGGCGGTGCGGATTCCTGCGTACTCACTCACAAAGAGGTACATCGGCCATCTTTTGGGTTCTGGGACAAACCATTTTTCCCAGCAATTTGAAGCAATACTAAATGGCCCGTATTGTTTTTCGGTATGAGGTGGTGTGATAAGCTCAATCGGAATTAATGGTTGATCGACGTGTTCTTTGTGGATGGGCGAGACTGCAACTTTCTTTTCTGCCTGCAAAGCATCCCCAGTCTTACAGTGTCCAGAAATAACGCATTGTTTGCGTAGGGCGATTTCATGTTCCAATTCATTTCCGTTTCTTGCTATCAGCTCAAAATCGCTGCTAACTATTGGTAAAGCCGTTGCACTGCCTAAATATATAAAAGTCTGTGAGTTCAGAGCGGAAGGAAGAAGCTCAAGCAATTTCTCATGCCCTTCTGCGGAATTTTTATATGCACGCGCGGCAAGCTCTTGCTTACGGATTAACGCTCGTGCGCGAATATCCGAAGGATTGGCGAGGAATAATTCTTGCAACTCCACCACCTCACTAAACTTACGGAGAAACTCGAGTGGGTAGACCCAATCTGGATGTGAGATTATTTCAAGATATGCTCCACGATCCTTTTGCGGAAGATATGCTTGAGTAATCCCAAGCAGGTTCGTTCGAGCATCTTCTAATCTTGAGATAATCTTCTTCCAATTTGAGATGTTTAGATCGGGAGAATACAAAAGCGGATCTGATTTTGTTTGAATATAAAAAAGAGCAAGAGAAAGCACTTTTTGCTTGGCTCGGCTTCTTGGCTCTATGAATGTAGGGGCGAGGGACTCAACGTCTGCATTTTGAGTAATTCGATATGGATTGCCGCTTACATAAAAAGTAATTTCAGAAAGTGAAGGAATCCATTCATTCTGAACCTGCAATCTCAACTCCTGGAGTCTTCCTTGTGGAATGGCCAAGGTTTGATAGGGGAGACCTCCGCTCAAGAATATTAACACTGCGGCCACTGTCGTATATTCAAAAAAACGCTTCATACAGGCCCCTATTGTAAGATGTCCACAGTGTGCGTCAATAAAGGCTTGCTTTTTATTTTAATTTATGATATAATATAAATAGAATAAATTGCGGCAATCTCTGAAGGAAACCCTCACATGTTTTTAACCCGATTCATATCGTTTCTGGTGGCGGGGGTACTTCTCGCGTCACCAGCGTTCGCAGACGAAACGCTTGGCGACAAAGCCGTCGCCGCACTGAAGGAAACGTTGGGCATCCAATTCGACCAAGAGGCCCTCTCGCGATGGGGTAAGAAGCGGTGCACGCTTCCAACCGGCAAGATGACCAACATGCAGATACCCTGGAAGATCGGGTGTGGCATGTGGGAAGACCCAGAAAATGCTATCCAGTTCTTCGCCGTCGTCTACGACCCGGCGCGAAAGCAGGAGTCCATCAACGGCTTCGCTCTGTGGAACTGGAAGACATTCAACAAGGACAACATCCTTTCGACTGAGCACGTGAAAGCGTCCTCGGCCACGTCTATCTTGCTGGAAAACCACCGGTTTGAATGGGCGTCGGGATACAAAAATTACGCTGTAATCGCATGGCCGTCGCCGGAAGCGGTTGGTGGCAATCACCTCATGTTGGTATTCAGCAACCCAAAGGCCGCCACCAAGGACATTCATGCCGAAGCGCGAGAGATCATTCAACGAATGACTTTCGGGGGCGAATAAGACTCTCGGCATTTGCCGAAAAGACTACGGGCGAGCTTATGCTCGCCTGTTTTTTATACACAGAGATCTCTTTATTTCATTACGACGGCACTGTATAGTTTGCATATAAACAAACACGCCTATTTTCTTATGGAAAATCAGCCAACTAATAATGAATTGAGCGGAATGAACGTAGCGCCAGCCATGCCAAAAAATCGTGCCATGGATACGTGGATTAAATTACTACTATTTGTTGTCATTCTATTGCTTGTAGGAGCAGGAGGAATATATGTTGGGAAATTTTTGTCTGAAAGGGACTCGTTTACCATAGCAGAAGAATACCTGCCAAACGAACAGAGGGGGATAGAAGTCGACACTTCGCGGTTTGGTGCTGTTGGGACACTCTTTTTAACCCTTAGGCCAGCAGATAAGAGTGAGCCTTCCAATATTTATACATACGATATTGCAACCAAAACACTGAAAAAGGAATCCCGCTTGCCATCGGGAAGTAACATAACCTCGACTCTTTCTCCTGACAGTAGTTTATTTGCTTTTGCGCGACATGAAGCAGAGGGGGTCATGCAGATTTATATTGCGGATGAAGCGAAGCAAACCCTTGAACGAATAACTAATTCCGCGCATCGATATAAACGAGAGCCGCGATGGTCGCCTGACGGAAAGAGCATTGTCTATGTGGCTCAATCTCAAGATGCTGATCCCCATACCCCCGAAGGGTGGTTAATCTATCTCACTGGCTTGAAAGGGGTAGAAGATTTCATTGATCGAGGATATTCTCCTGTCTTCTCACCAACCGGAGAGGAGTTGTTGTATCTGAAGAACAATGGACTCTACTTATATTCTTTGGCCGAGAGGAAGACACGACTGGTTTATGCCGCCGCAGAAGGTCAGGAGATTCACTCTCATATGAAACTCGCACTCTCCCATAGTGGCTCCATGCTTGCGTGGTCGGATCACCATGCAAATAAAGAAGAAGGTCTTTTGACAATTTTTGATGTACAGTGGTCACCCTTTGAGTTGAGAACTAAGAAAGTATTGAATCAATTCGCGGTCTATACCGCCTTCTCTCCAGACGATAAGTATCTCGCCATTGATGTCAGCACGCTCAATCCCTATATTGATCTATTGAATCTCGAAAATTTTGAAGCACAGAAAATTCTTGACTTAAGTGGTTATACGCCAGACTACCTATGGCTTACCGATTGGCGCACCAACAAGTAATAGCATTCTTGCGATGACTCTTTCTACTTTTACGCGGACAATTAGGAAAGAGGAGTGGCTGACGTTACTCACGGTCAGTTTCCTTATCTTTTTCTTTGCAGTGTCGATTGTGTTTGCTGGCGGCGGCGGAGGGAGTGGAGGAAGTAGTGATGATGGGTATCCATCTTGCGAGGCAGCTCCTGCAGCTCCTTCCGATGATGAAGGTCCCGCTGCTTGTGGCCCAGGTGAAGGGGGCGGCTCTGATTTTGGTGGGAATGGTGGGGGGGAGGGAAGCGGGCAAGGAGGAGGTGGAGGTAGTGGTGGTGCTGGTTCTCCGCCCCCACCATCCTCACCGAGCTTCACCGCTATCTCTTCGGGTGGTGGTGCTGGTGGGTCCGGACAATCCGGTGCAAATGTCTCTATTCTCCAAGGCGGCTCCGCTACGCTCTCGTGGTCCTGTGTGAATTCTTCTTCCAGTTCCGGTGTGAATTTTTCGACCGGCGGAGCAGTTTCTGGATCAACTGGAGTATCTCCCTCATCAACAACTGAATATACCGTTCTGTGCTCAAATGGCGGGCAAGGGTCGGTGACGGTAACTGTCGTTGATCCAACACTCTCTATTACCGCAACGCCGTCAATTATTCGTGTGGGAGACACCTCGGTCATTGCCTGGTCGGCGACTGACGTCAATTCTTGTTCTGTATCAGAAAACAATCCTGACTTTACTGATTCCTGGAGCGGTGCTTCCGGAAGCCAAACAACAAGCCCCATCACCGGTGAGACCACGTATACACTCTCGTGTCAGACGGATGCGGGGTCGGTATCGGCGAGCGCAACAGTTCGCATGATTCCGTCATTTGAGGAGTTTTGATAGTGCTGGATTTCTAATCATGCATATTTCTCTGCAACATATCAGCGCCGCGAAAGCGGCGCTGATTACGATATTGCGCCGGCCACTGTATGCGGTCATTGCGTTGGCCACTGCTTTTGTAACATTTGCTCTTTCGGTGTGGCTGCCGAATCTCGACTTTATTGCGACTTTCATATCATCGCCACGCGTGGCATTGGGTGAGAAAATAGCATTTCTCTGGTCATCACTCGGAGCGATTACAACGAACTTCTCCCTGCTCGCCGCCTTGTTGACGATAGCAATCTCAATCCTCTTCGGATTGAATGTTGCGCTTACGGTGTACTATTTTCAACGGCGCCTGCAATTCCAAAAAGTGGCAGGTATAGGCACGCTCGGCATGCTTCTAGGGCTTGTCGGCGTTGGATGTGCCTCGTGCGGTTCGATTGTCCTTTCTATATTCTTAGGTATCGGCGCAACGGCCGCAGTAACTGGCGTACTGCCATTTGGCGGTCAGGAATTCAGCATGTTAAGTGTCGCGGTTCTCTTTGGCACACTCTACGTCATTGCGAAAAAAGCAGGAGACCCGCTCGTGTGCGACTTTGACGTTGGAAACAAGAAATAATGCATTAGCCAATCTGACGTGATTGTGTCATAATTGCCACTTCCTCGTACACCATCACGAGGAAGAAAGGAAGAAGTTGATGGTGCCTATGGTGTAACGGTTAACACGGGGGTTTGTGGAACCCCAAATTCGAGTTCAACTCTCGATAGGCACCCCAGAACTTGTCCCCACATTTCGACAGTTTTTTGTTCAGCAACCAACAAGACTTGATATATTGAGAAGTAACATTTCTATGCCTATCCAAAGTATTGCCGCATTGGTCATGCTGTTAGTTCTTCTCGGAGGGGGAGTCTTTGTTACGTCTGTTAAGGACGGCAGTAGGGGTAATGCGGAACAGAGACAGGGCGAGAGCATTGCCGTAGAGACTAATGAAAGTACTACAGCTTCTACCACCCCAAATGAAGCGAAATCAAATTCTGTTGATAATACTACCACCGACGAACCTGTTGTCACACAGACCAAAGAAGAAAAAGAAGTTGTCTTAGTTGAAGATACCACCCCAAAAGGCGTTAATACTGATACTTCAAATAAAGATATCGACTACAGCACGTACAGTAATTTTATAAGACAAGAAGACCTCGAAACCTTAAACGAAGAAGATTACAAAGGTTTTGACTTAACACCTATTGTATTAGTACGTTGTGTCTTTAAGACCCAATACTATTCACTGTCAGCATCAAAAGAAGATGAATTAACCTTTACGCTTGGGACAGGGTTCTTTATTAACCCAGACGGTACAATTCTTACTGCAGGACATGTTGTACGAAAAGAGACACTCGGTACTGATAAAAGTGGAAGAGTTTGGAATCGCGACAAGTGCCAAATTGCAAGAGGGCAAGGCGGAAGGCACGAAGTTAAATCTGCTGATACAAGATATTGGGGTGCGGAACCGTGGTTTGAGGATATTAATATAATTTATCAGGCGCCCGAGGATCTTTATCGGGATGGAAAAGGTTTAGATTTTGCATTGTTGAAGTTGAAAGAAAAAAATAATAATAACCCGTATTACACACTTACGCCGAAAATGGTCATCTTGGAAAAGGACAAATATGGACCAGTTGCCGTAGGGTATCCAAGTAGGGACATATCAATCACACAACAAACAGAACGGGCTGATGGTGTTTTTACTCAAATACTAAGCCTCGATAAAGAGGTCTGCAGAGGGGTCGATTACACAACCCCTTGTGGTTGGCGGTATGAATTATATAGGGATGCAAAAGATTCTGTTATCAAAGGGACCACCTTTAGTTTTGGTAATTACTATAGTTACTTGGGGCAGTCGGCTTCAAGCGTAAGAGGTGGTTTCTCGGGATCCCCTGTATTCATGAAGGGGAACGTTATAGGTATACTCACGACTTCATCAGCTAATGAAGAGGGGAAATACAAAGGGAAAGATTTTTTCTATGCACTTACTTCTTACGACATAGTCGAGGCTCTCAAGAGTGAAGGAATTAGTTATTAACCCCTGATCTTAACACCGATTCTGCCTGGGGCGGGTGGTAAAACCCACACTAGGCAATCTAATCCTGCCCCTGTGGATAGACTAAGCTTTGGTATACTGGCGTGTATGGCAGAGAAGAACTATTTTCAGGGCAATAGCAAACATCCGCAACATCTCTCGGTGGGGGCGGTGATTGTCAACGAGAAGAATGATGTGTGCTGTCATCATTTTCTGCCCAATACGCTCACGGGCTATTGGGCAGATGAAGCGAAGAAAGTTGGTGCGTACGATCGCGAATTTTACCTACTGATGCGAGAGACACTCAACCCGAATGAAACGATTGAGCAAGCTCTCTCTCGCGGCATGATGGAAGAATTTGGCATCGAAGGAGAGATGATTGATTACATCGGTTCAATTCAAAGTCATTTTAAGCATGACGGCGCCGAAGTAGAAAAGACAACAGTCTATTTTCTTTGTAGGATGATTTCTCAAGATCTTGCAAAACGCGACGTGTCAGATATTGAAGGAACGACATTGGTTGAGTGGCACACGCCAGAATTCCTGATTCCGAAGATGAAGGAACAAGCCACGACATTTGCCCGCACCGACGTTGATGAATCGAGCATTCTGGAGAGAATGGTCACAGCGCGCATATGAATCCCGTACGAAATAGCGTCCCGTACGAAGTCCGTTACGTTCTAAGATTTTCTAAGGTACTATAGTGAATAATCATTATCAGCAGATAACTATACAGTCCTGACGGAAATGCTCTGCATTTCCTGCTTCGTTCAGGACTATTTCGTACGGGATGAAACGTGTTTTTATTATTCACCGGTGGAGCGGGAATCCTGATGAGCCGATGCTCAAATGGCTTCGAGAAGAACTCCAGAAGAAGGGGATTGAGGTCATTGCGCCTTCGATGCCGAACCCGGAAGTGCCGAAGATTGAGACGTGGGTGCCGCTTCTTGCGGGGCTTGTGGGGACGCTCGATCAAGACACCTACTTCGTCGGGCACAGTGTCGGCGTTCAGACCATTTTGCGAGTGCTTGCGGAGGCGCACGATGGAACGAAGATCGGCGGTATCATCTCCATTGCTGGCTGGTTTAGTGATTTGATACTTGATGATGAGGAAGACCGGGAAATTGCAGAGCCGTGGCTCCAGACGCCGATTGATTTTGAAAAGGTACAGGCAATGACACACAACATTGTGGCGATTTTTTCGGACAATGATGAGTTCGTGCCGCTCCAGGAGACTCGCGAGCAGTTTGAGAAGAACCTCGGCGCGCAGATTATCGAAGAACATGCACAAGGGCACTTTACGGCAGGGAGCGGTGTTACAAAGCTTCCTTCAGCGCTCGCCGCTCTTGAGGAAATGATGGGGGTCTAATTTATTCGAGGAAAATGAGCGCGAACATGAGTGCAACGCCAATCATAATGGCGGCAAACTGCAGAATCGAATTTTTTATTCCGGATATTTTGTGGAGTTCCGGTACCAAATCAGATCCGGCAATGTAGAGAAACGACCCTGCTGCCATAGCGACAAGTGCGGGTGTCACGCTTGCACTCATCTCCCCAAAGAGAAACACGACCACTGCTCCGAGAATTGCGGCAAGTGCTGATAGAAAATTAACGAAGAGCGCGCGGGCGCGAGTGTATCCGGCGTGTATGAGAATCCCAAAGTCGCCGATCTCTTGGGGAACCTCGTGGAGGATAATTGCAATCGTGGTTGCGATGCCCACCTCAACGCTTACCAAATACGCGGCGGCAACGATCATGCCGTCAAGAAAATTGTGCATCCCGTCAGAGACAAGTACGATTCTGCCGAGCGGGTGCACGGAAGAGACCTCGTGAGTGTGACTTCCTCCGTGGTGGTGGTGCCAGTGCAGAAACTTCTCAAGAATGAAAAAGATGAAAAAGCCAACGATAATGAAGAGCGCTGCATACGCGCCGCTATCAAACGATTCAAACGCCTCGGGAATCAGGTGAATAATCGCGTCGCCGAAAAGGGCGCCAACTGCAAGACTTACTAGAAAGAAGAGTGAACGCTCGAGGAAAGTCTTACTGAAAGAAATGGTGAGCGCCCCGATAAGGGAGATACAACTGATTACCAAAACGCTTGCAAAGGTGAGAGTGACTGCGGTCATGGGTGATACTGCACTATATGTGTACCACGATACCATTTTTCGGTACAATACATACATAACGACACATATATGGATCAATACACACCACATACTCAAAATTGGACAGAGCAGTTTGGAGGGAAGCGCACAGGCCTGGCATTGCTCGCGGTACTTATTCTCCTCACTCTCTTTCTAGCATCAAAGATCGTGACTGAAGTGCAGGAGTGGCGCTACATCGGCTCGGGGCAGAACGCCTCGAACACTATCTCTGTGCAAGGCGAAGGGGAAGTCTTTGCGATTCCTGATATCGCCACGTTCACGTTCTCTGTCATTAAAGAAGGAACAACCGCAACCGAAGCACAAGATGCTGCAACCGCGGTTGCAAATGAGGCAATTGAGTACCTCAAGGGGCAAGGAGTTGAAGAAAAGGATATTCAAACGACCAACTACAGCGTGTACCCGCGATACGAATACCCGCAGATTCAGTGCGTGACCTACCCTTGTCCGCAAGGAGAGCGGCGCCTTGTCGGCTTTGAAATCAACCAAGGCATGAGTGTGAAAGTCCGCAATACAGCAAAGGCAGGCGAGCTGCTTTCGGGGATTGGCAATTTGGGAGTAGAACAGATCAGTGGTGTTTTGTTCACCACTGACGATAAAGACGCACTCGTGCGAGAGGCGCGGCAAAAGGCGATCCAAGATGCGCGCGAAAAGGCCGCACGTTTGGCAGATGATCTTGATGTCCGGCTCGTTCGAATTGTGAACTTCAACGAATCCGGCGCACCAATCTACTATAGCCGGGAGACACTCGATGCCGCTGTGGGTGGCATGGGAGGAGATGGAAAGTCAACGCCAAACATTCCTGTGGGAGAGAATCGCATCACCTCGCAGGTACACATTATCTACGAAATCCAGTAAGTTTTTTACAAACAATCCTTGCAAGAGCCGCCTCACGGCGGCTCTTGACTTTCAGCATATTAAGTGGTATACTTAAAACAGAATAGAGTGTGGTTTCTATTCTTACGATTTACCGGAATTGGAAAGGAATTGTCATGCCCGGAATGTCATCCGAAGAGTTGATTGGCAACATTCTCAAAAGTGGGATGTCGCCGGAGCGCTGGTCGATGCCAGCTTTACGAATCGCCGCAAATATATTAGGGCGACCCGATGTAACCGGCAAGGAAAAGTTGGTGGTGTTTGTCACCAACAATCTCGGGGCGTTGCGGCGACATTGCGAGCCGAAGGACGTCCAGGCCAACTGGCCCCCGCAGCACTTGCGGGACGAACCCAAAAAGACCCGGGTGAAGGTCGATGGGAAAAAGGGAGGTATCCCCAATTCCCGCGACTATGAAGCCGGCCCGCGGTCGGCCGCATCGGAGCAAAAGCCCGTCGGGCTTGGCGATGCCCGTCGCCGGCTTCAGCTGGCAACGGCGGCCCTCGACCAGATCCCCACATCGCTGGGGAGTTGGGTCGAGGAGATCCACACCAGCTAAAAGACGCTCGGTGTCAAAACAATACGACCCCGCGGAGCACTGCTTCGCGGGGTCGCCTACTTTTGACTTTCTAGACTCTCTGTGATAGTCTGTTTTGTAACACCCCCGACAGGGGTTTTTTAATAGAAAAACAACATGAACCGATTCATTCAATATCTTCGAGATACTCGTGGTGAACTAAGACATGTTTCTTGGCCCACCGGTCGCCAAGCCACGGTGTACACTGTCTTGGTGATTGTGCTGTCTCTTATTGTCGCGGCACTCCTCGGCTTGTTCGACTTTATCTTTACCAGTCTTCTTAACATGTTCTTTATTTAGAAAAATAAGGAGTGTGCGACTATATTTTTCTTAACCCGCCTAAATTTTTGACCATGACCAAGATATATTTCCTCCAAAAATGTCATTCTTGTGCACTCTTTGGCGGCAAGAGGAATATGTTCAAAAATTTGTGCGGGTCTAAGATTTACTAATTTATTTCGTTCATCACTAAATCTAAGATATGGCAAAACAAGAAGGGGACAATAAGCGCCACTGGTACGCAGTCCACACCTACGCAGGATATGAGAATGCAGTTCAGCGCAATCTCAAACAGCGTATTGAATCTCTCGGTATGGAGGGAAAGATTTTTGATGTCGTTGTGCCGACCGAGCGCAAAGTGAAGATCAAGGGCGGTAAGCGCGTCGAGGAAGAAGAGAAAATCTATCCCGGCTACGTTCTCGTTGACATGATTGTGACCGATGATTCGTGGTATGTCGTACGCAATACGCCGCGCGTGACCGGATTCGTCGGATCGGGTACCCAACCGGTGCCGCTTTCCAAGACAGAGATTGATTCACTCTTTGCGCGCATGAAATCCGATACCGTCAAACACAAAATCGACCTTACAGTTGACGACGTTGTGACGATTGTCGATGGGCCATTTAAGGAGCTCGAAGGCAAAATTGGCGAGATTGACGAAGAGCGCGGCAAGGTGAAGGTCCTCGTCCCGATGTTTGGACGGGAGACCCCTGTCGAATTAGATTTTCTCCAGGTTAAGAAAATCTAATTCGACAAGCGGTAAGGAATAAGCAGTACGTAGTAAGTAAGAGTAGTACTTCATGGGGTTAGAACAGCTCAAGATCTATCAGGTGGCGGAAAAGCTGGAATTGGAACTCCACGAAGTTACTAAATCCTTTCCGAAAGACGAATTGTATCGGAGTGTGGACCAAATACGGCGCTCTTCCGCAGCGGTTGCGAACAATCTTGCTGAAGGGTATAGTAGGGCATCAAATCTGGAGAAGATTCGATATTGTCATATCGCAAAAGGAGAGGCGGAGGAGACAAAGCGAAATGTAGAGCGTTCAAGCAAGAAAGGATTTTTACCGGTGAGTCAGGCGGATCAAATAACCAATCAGTATACAGAATTACTCAAAATGATCAGCGGCTACATCAAGTATCTAAAAGAAAAAGCAGCATAGTCACTTACAACTTATTCCTTACCCCTTATTACTAATCACATGGCAAAAAAGGTAACCAGAAAAATCAAACTTCTGATCGCGGCCGGCAAAGCAACGCCTGCGCCGCCGGTTGGAACCGCCCTCGGGCCGGTCGGCATTAACATCGGCGATTTCGTCAATCGCTTCAATGAAGCGACGCGCGAAAAGATGGGCAACATGATCCCTGTCGAGCTTTCTGTCTACGAAGACAGAAGCTTCGACT
>Ga0209542_10005910_pt1 | contig 24086 bp, 15 predicted proteins | sample RifCSPhighO2_01_FD_184028 | JGI IMG/M metagenome (GOLD analysis project Ga0209542, IMG submission 184028) | Soil microbial communities from Rifle, Colorado - Rifle CSP2_plank highO2_0.1 (SPAdes) (version 2) | ecosystem: Environmental > Terrestrial > Deep subsurface > Rock core/Sediment ...
CAGGAAAGATTAGAGTGTCGGCCGTTAAAAAACTGGGGGCTTCAAAAGAACATGGCACCATTGTCACTTTTTCTCCGGACCCTCAAATCTTTCCTGAAATTGATTTTGATTTTAATCGTATCGTCATGCATTTGCGCCAGCAAGCTTACTTGGTGAAGGGTTTGAGAATTGAAGTTATTGATGCCCGTGATTGGGACGGCAAAATTCCCGACCAAGAGGTTTTTTATTTAAGCGAGCTGGATTTGGACGTGCCCACCCAAACTTTCTATTTTGAGGGCGGTCTTCTTTCTTTGGTGCGTTTCCAAAATTCGTTTCAAAAACCAATCCACAAAAATATTTTTTACGTTGAGAAGAAATTAGACGAGTATGATTCGGTGGAAGTGGCCCTGCAATACGTTGATGATATAAGCTCACGCATTTTGCCTTTTGCCAACAATATCTATAACGGCGAGGGCGGCACTCATGTGACAGGTTTCAAAACGGCTCTTACGCGCACCCTTAACTCATATGCGAAAAAGGGCAACGGCGGAAAAGAGGAAGATAATTTTACCGGCGACGATGTTTTGGAAGGTCTCTCCGCCGTTATTTCCATTAAGCTCCGTGAAGTGCAATTTGAGGGCCAAACAAAGGCAAAATTGGGCACCGTGGAGGCGCGGTCAATGGTTGAAGGAGTATTTGGCGACGCCTTTACAGCCTTTTTGGAAGAGCATCCTGACGACGGCAGAGCGATTGTAAACAAGGTGGTTTTGGCTTTGAGGGCGCGAAAGGCCGCAAAGGCCGCAAAGGACTCCGTTCTTCGCAAGGGAGCATTGGAAGGCATGACTCTGCCCGGCAAGTTGGCGGATTGTCAATCATCATCCGCAGAGGAATCGGAACTTTTTATTGTTGAAGGAGATTCAGCGGGAGGCACAGCCAAGATGGGCCGCGATCGTCGCATCCAGGCAATATTGCCTTTGCGCGGAAAAATTTTGAACATTGAACGAGCGCGCTTGGACAGAATGCTTGGGTCGGAGCAAATTAAAAATTTGGTTGTGGCGCTTGGCACGGCCATCAGCGATACGTTTGACATTACCAAGCTCCGTTATCACAAAATAATTATCGCCACAGACGCCGACGTTGACGGCGCACACATTCGCACGCTTTTACTGACGCTTCTTTACAGATTTTTTAGACCGCTTATTGATGCGGGATATGTTTACATTGCTCAGCCGCCTCTTTATAAGATAAAGAAAGGCAAAGAAATTTCGTACGCGTACTCCGATGCTGAAAAAACAAAAACGATTGGCAAAGATGCAGAAATAGAAGAAGTTGCAGAATCTTTGGGCGAAGATGAAATTGAAGAGGAAACTGATAAGCTAAAAAACTCCGAAGCTAAAAAGCCTAAAGTCTCAATCCAGCGTTATAAAGGTTTGGGAGAAATGAACTCCGATGAATTATGGGAAACCACCATGGATCCTGCCCGAAGAATTTTAAAACAAGTGACGATCGAGGATGCGCAGGAAGCGGACAAAGTTTTTGATATTCTGATGGGCACCGATGTTCCTGCGCGTAAATCCTTCATTCAGTCAAACGCCAAACTTGCGAACCTGGATATATAGTGTCATTTAAAGAAAGAATATTCGGGGTAAATTGTCTACCTTACGATATATCGTAAGGTACGACTAGAGATTTCTAAAAACATACTTCCAGCGTCCACGCCCCCGTGGAGGCATTCCAGCCAATAGAATTTTTTCTAATAGGTCTGTAATTGATCTATCTTCTTTGTTAATTATCCTGATTAATTTATCGTATTTTCCTATTTCAACGCCCAGAGAAATTCTCGCCGCCGTAGAGGGACTTATTTGTAAAGACTCAGAGATAGAATAATAAGATAAACCTTTATTTCGCATCATTATTACAGCCAATCTTTTGGCGAGCATTATTCTTTCTGTTTCGGTGAATAACTCAAATATTAAGGTTTCTGTGGTGTGGTTTCTTACCGATGCATCAATAATTTTGGCAAATCTGTTTAAAAGTTTTTCCAAAATTTCCTTTTTAAGATTCTTATTCGATATATGCGGCATATTCCTATCTTACGATATATCGTAAGATAGGAATAACAGTTTTGTGTACAACTAGTTTTAATTTTTAAAACCCCGCTGTGTTATTTTCTCTCGGTGATTTCTTTTTGAAGTTTTTTAATCAATTTTTCAACAGAGATTTTTTCTGATTTGCCTTCGCGGTTTTCAAGAGTCAATTCTTCGGACTCAACTTCTTTGTCTCCGATAACCACAGCGTAGAAAACTTTCTCGGTTTTGACATTTCGCACTTTTTTGCCCAAAGTTTCATTTGAGTCATCTAATTCAACACGAATGCCGGCCTTCATTAATTCATCAAAAACTTTTTTGGCATATTTTTTGTGCGTCTCGGAAACGGTTAAAATTTTTACTTGTACGGGCGAGAGCCAAAGGGGGAAAGCGCCAGCGTATTTTTCTATAAGGAGTGCCATAGTGCGCTCAATGGCGCCAATAGACGAGCGGTGCACCACGAAAGCTCGATGCTCTTTGCCATCTTCTCCCACATATTTCAAATCAAATCTCTCGGGCATCACGAAATCATATTGCACGGTAAAAGCGGTGTCTTCTTTACCGTTGGCGTTTTTCATTTGCACATCAATTTTCGGCCCGTAAAAGCTGGCATCTCCGGGCATTTCCTCAAATTTCATATTTTTCCCCTTTAGGAATTTTCTCAAAAGGTTCTCGCTCTTGTCCCAGGCCGCGTTGTTGGTGCCATATTTCTCCGGATTGTTGCGGTCGCCGAGCGAAAGGCGATACCAATAATCCTTGCCGTATTCAAGGCCGAATACCCCGTTCACGTATTCAATGAGATCAAGAGCCTTGCCCATTTCATCAACCGCCTGTTCCTCTGACGCGCAAATAATATGGGCGTCTGAAAGGCAAAACGTGCGCACGCGCTGGAGACCCATAAGCTCGCCCGATTGTTCATAGCGGTAAAGTTTTGCCAACTCCGCGATTCGCATGGGGAGATCGCGGTAGGAGCGGGGTTCCGACAGGAAGAGTTCAAAATGGTGCGGGCAGGTCATAGGGCGAAGCATGAATTCTTCGTTGTCTATGACGATGGGCGCGTACATTGAGTCCTTGTAGTAAGGATAGTGGCCGGATTTTTTATAAAGTTCCAAGCGAGCTATGTCGGGGGTCATAACATGCTGATAACCCCGCTTTATTTCTTCGTCCACAATAAAGCGCTCAAGTTCGCGGCGAATAGCAGCGCCTTTGGCAGTAAAAAGGGGAAGACCTTTTCCCACGGTTTCAGAAAAAGTAAAAAGCCTTAGTTCCTTACCAAGTTTTTTGTGATCTCTTTCGTCCATTTACTCTATTCTACAACGCTTTTATTTTTTCGGCGATGAGGGATTTTTCGCCGTTTCGCTCGGTCACGCGGCCGAGGACGATAACGCACTTGTCGTTTTCAAGGAAACTTTTATATTCAGTAAAGACTCGCGGGAAAACAACCATTTCAATTTCACCGGACAAATCGGCCATTTTTACAAATGCCATTTGCTCGTTTCTTTTTGTTAAAATCTCGCGCACCGACTCAACGATACCCGCGATTGCGATTTGGGTTTCCGAACCGGCCTCAAGTTTTGCTTTCTTGATATTCATGTCCCGCTTGTCAAGCTTGTCCTTGTATTTATCCAAAGGGTGTCCCGAAATGTAAAGGCCCAAAAGCTCTTTTTCCCAGGCCAATTTTTCGTCGGTAGTTGCGGGAGGTGCATTCTTGAGACTTATTTCGTCGTGTCCCGTAAGTGTTCCAAAAAGAGAGTCATGAGAATCGCCCGCCCGCATTTTTTCTTTATGAAAATCAAGAAGCGCTTCTGAATTTGCCAAGAATTGTCCTCTTTCGCCAAATTCGTCCAAAGCGCCGGCCTTGATAAGGGACTCAAGCGATTTCTTGTTCAGATTTTTATCGGTAATCCGCGACAGAAAATCGGAAAGACTTGCAAAACGCCCCGCTCTTTTTCTCTCATGCACGATTGTCTGCGCAATTCCCTCACCGAAGTTTTTTATTGTGGTTAAACCGAATCTTATTTCATCGGGTTTTTTGTTTTTAGGATCCCTGACCACCGTAAATCCGGCAAAGCTCTCATTGACGGACGGCGGAAGCACCGGAATTCCCATCCGGCCGCACTCTTGAATGTAAAGAGCGATGGTATCAATGTTGCCCGATTCGGCCGTAAGACAAGCGGACATGTAAATGGCCGGAAAATTTGCTTTGAAATAGGCCGTCTGATAGGCCAGCCGGCCGTAGGAAGCAGAGTGGGCTTTATTAAAACCATAAGCGGCGAAAGGTTCTATCCAAGTCCAAAGTTCTTGCGCTTTCTTGAGTGGCCATTTGCTGTGTGTCACGCATCCCTCAATAAATTTTTCTTTTTGGGCGGCCATTTCAGCGGGGATTTTCTTTCCCACCGCCTTGCGGAATTTGTCCACCTCGCCCCAAGAGTATCCGGCGATATCCTTGGCAATCATCAAAAGATCGTCCTGATAAACCAAAATGCCGTAAGTTCTTTCCAAGATGGATTTCAAAGAAGGGTCTAAATATTTCACCAGTCGCGGTTCGTGTTTGCGGCGAATAAAATCGGGGATGAACTGCATGGGTCCGGGGCGATAGAGAGCAACCATGGCGTTAATGTCGTGGATGGACGTTGGTCTCAAATCAATAAGAAATCTTGTCATACCGGAGCCGTTAAGCTGAAAAGTACCCTCCGTTTCGCCGCGGGCAAGCATCACAAAAGTTTTTTTGTCGTCCAAGGGAATATTTTCCGGGTCAATCTTTTTTCCTTCAATGGCGCGAATCCTGTCCGCCGTGTCCGCGAGGATTGAGAGATTGCGGAGTCCCAAGAAATCAAACTTCAAAAGACCGGCATCTTCAATTGAATACATATCGTATTGAGTGATGAGCTTACCTTCGCCTCTGGTGTCGTACTGGAGGGGGGTGTGGTCTGTTATCGGGGTGGGAGAAATGACAACACCCGCGGCATGAACGGAGATGTGACGCGCGCAACCTTCAATCTTGCGGGCCATGTCAATGATGCGTTTTATGTCGCGGTCTTTTTCATATTTTTCTTTAAGCTCAGGCACGATTTCAAAAGCCCGTTCAATTGTCATGGGAAAACCCTGTGAACCAAAAGGAATTATTTTGGCGATTTCGTCGCCCTTGCCGTAAGGATAGCCCAGAGCGCGCGCCACATCGCGGACCACTCCGCGAGCAAGCATGGTGCCGAAAGTGCCGATTTGAGCAACTCTGTCTTCGCCATATTTTTTGCGGGCGTATTCAATCACTTCGTCGCGGCGATTATCCGCGATGTCAATGTCCATATCGGGAGGCAAGGGACGGTCGGGATTTAAAAACCTTTCAAAGGGCAGTCTGTACTCAATTGGATTTATGTTTGTGATGCCGCACAGAAATGAAACCAAGGAACCGGCAGCCGAGCCGCGGGTGTTTGTCAATATTCCTTGCGCTCTGGCGTGCTGAAGAAGATCGCCGACCGCCAAAAAATAAGGCGCAAAACCCTTCGTTTCTATTATGCTCAATTCGTAAGCAATGCGTTTTTTTATTTCTTCGGTTTGTTTGATTTTTCTTTGTTTTAATCCGTCGCGAACCATTTTTTCAAGTTCTTTGTTGAAAGTGGAATCTCTGGGAATATCCACATGAGGAAATACCCATTTGCCGAGCTTGAGCTCAAGGGAACATCTGTCTGCCACGTGCGCGGTGTTGTCAAGGGCCTCCGGCAAATCAGAAAATCTTTTTTCCATCTCTTCGGGCGAAAGAAATGAAAAATTTTCTTCCTCATCCGTAACGCTTTCATCAAACCTGTCATTGCTCTGTTGAACCATAAGCACGGTATCGCGGGCCGGTTTGTCTTCGGGGTCTAGGTAGTAAATGTCGTGCGCGGCCAAAACAGGCACGCTTTTTTGTTTGGCGAATTCGGCAATTGTTGCCATGAAGGTGTCATGGCCGGGAAGTTCCGGATGCTTTGTGATTTCAATAAAAACGTTTTGCACGCCGAAGGTGTCCAAATGCCATTTCAAGATTTTTTCCGCACCTTCGGTATCGCGCCGTCTCAATGCTTTGCTGATTTCTCCGCCGAGGGCGGGAATTATGGCAATTAAACCGTCGTGAAGATTTTCCAGAAGCTCATTATCCAGTCTGGGTTTGTAGTAAAAACCTTCAATATGGCTTTTAGTCACAAGCATCATTAAGTTTTTGTAGCCCGTCAGATTTTCCGCGAGAAGCACGAGACGATGGCGGCTGTTATCAACCCCGGCTTGTTTATCGTTTCTGGTGCGAACGGCTTTATAAAAATCAACGCCGATTATCGGTTTAATGCCCTTGCTTTTACATTCTTTATAAAATTCAATTGCGCCGTACAAGTTTCCAGAATCGGTGAGAGCAAGCGCGGGCATTTCATGTCGTTTTGCGCGGGCCACCAGATCTGGAATTTTGGGCAAGGCCTGTAAGAGGGAATAGTGACTATGCGTATGCAAATGAGAAAATTTGGGCATGTCAGAATTATACTTGAGAGGTACGGCTGCACGATAGCTTGAAAAGCTTATAATAATGAGGTGCAAAAACACCCTCGCATTATTTCTTTAGTACCTCCTGAATGTGTAGTAGGCATTGACGAGGCGGGCAGAGGGCCATTGGCCGGACCGGTAGCGGTGGCGGCGGTCAAGGTGGGGCGCGAATTTGATAAAAAATTTTTCCGAGGCATCAAAGATTCCAAACAATTAAACGAAGAGGAAAGAAAAATGTGGTTTGAACTTGCCCGCGAGGCGCACACGGAGGGCATCCTTGATTTTTCCGTGTCTCTCATTTCTCACACCGTCATAGACAGACACGGCATGACAAAAGCCGTAATGACGGGCATCAGAAGAAATCTTTTAAAACTCTCGGTGCCGACAAAAGAATCCCACATTTTTCTTGATGGACTTTTGAAAGCGCCCGTTGAATATAAACATCAACTTACTGTTATAAGGGGTGATGAAAAAGTCCCCATTATTTCTCTTGCGGGAATTTTAGCCAAAGTTGCGCGCGATGCCCGCATGAAAAGCCTTGCCAAAAAATATCCGCAGTACGGTTTTGAAAAGCATAAAGGATACGCGACGGAGGATCACAGAAAAGCTTTACGAAAATTTGGGCCAGTCTCTGTTCACAGAATGACCTTCATAAAAGGGCTAATTTAGGGCGCATTTGGTCTATTGACATATTGTATTTGTTTGTGATATAATAGTAGTTGGAAACCCTGGAAATACTAGGGTCAAGTACTGCGCAAGGAGCAAGTTGTGGCTAAGAGTCATTTTGCGGGTGTAATCATCTGGCGGACGGGCCCGGACGGCATTGAATACCTTGTCATTGAGTATGACTCGGGCGACGGGGTTCAGATCAAGTTCCCCGGAGGGACGAACAACGATCACCCGGGGGAACCGCTTTTCGGAAAGGAGGGCACCTTTTCCAGAGAAGGAACAGGAGAAACAGGCCTTGTTATCCCCGATGACTTGTCGGAAAGGGATGTCATCTACGTAAGTCGGCCTGATCCGAATCATACCAAACATTTCGTCATCGTTCCGTTTGAACGGTGCCGAGGAGAACTTCGTACCTCTCCGAAGAGAGACGGCGGAGACATGCTCTCGCCGCCATTCTGGCGGACGGCCGGGGAACTTCTGGTGCCCGTGGAAAACGGCGGCCTTTTCTGGACTCATCGCAAAGCTCTTGAGGCGGCCGAAAGACGTCTCTCTCAAGCTGTCCGGCCGTAGGGCATGGGGCCGTTCGCGACGACATCGTCGCGAACGGCCCTTTACTTTCATCTCAATTTTCGTACACTTATTGCCACTATGGTTGTAAGAATGAGACACACGCGCGCCCAAACAAGGCAGCGCCGAAGTCATCACAAACTGGAAAGCCCCAGACTTGCGAAAGACCAAGACGGGGTTTTTCATTTAAGGCATAGAATTAATCCCCAAACAGGCAAATACAAAGGTCGTGTTATAATTGATATAGCCGGTAAAAAAGCCGCCAAAGCGGCCCGAAAAAAGTCAAAAGAAAACCAAAGCAAATAAAAAATATGTGCGGTGCGCCTCTACAGAGGAAGGCAAAAGCTCTTTAACACTATGGCAAACAGACATTTATCAAGATCAATAGTCGTCCAGTCTCTTTTTGAGTGGGATTTTAATAAGCTAAAGACCGAGCTCGTAGACCCCGTCATTGAACGTAATGCCCGCGAGTTTGCCCCGGGCATGAACGATTTGTCTTTTGCCAAAAACCTGGCTCTTGAGGTAATAAAAAAGAATAAAGATTTGGACAAGATAATCGGCAAGGCCGCCCCCGATTGGCCCATAGATAAAATCAGCATTGTTGACAGAAATGTTTTGCGCATTGGCCTTTGCGAACTTCTTTTCGCGGACAGAGCGGAAGTGCCTCCCAAGGTTGCCATTAACGAGGCAATTGAATTGGCAAAAACCTTTGGCGGCGAAACCTCCGGCAAGTTTGTAAATGGCGTTTTGGGCGCCGTCTACAAAGAAATGGGCGAGCCGGGCAAAGACCAGCAGTCAAAAAAGGGCGCCAAAGGCAAGAAAAACAGTTTGGACGACCAGAATATTACTTTGCAGGAGCTCGGCGGGGCGGTGGTTTATGCCGAGGACCAAGGCAAGATTTATATTGCTCTCGTTCATGATGTTTTCGGCCACTGGACTCTTTCAAAAGGCAAGCTTGAGGAGGGCGAAAACGTAAAGCAGGGAACTGAAAGAGAAATAAAAGAAGAAATCGGCCTTGATATAAAGATAGAAGACGATTTAGGCGTGAACGAATATATCGCTTACCATCCCGAAAAGGGAAAATTAAGAAAAAGAGTGCATTATTTTTTGGCGCAGGCAAACTTTGAGCCGTTGAAACTTGCGCCAAGCGGAGGATTGGACGATGCTCGCTGGTTTACCGTTGCTCACATTGTGGACTTGAACTTCTATGATGATGTTTTGCCGATTGTTACAAAAGCGGTTACCTTGCTTGCCGAGAGGCACAGTAAAAAGTAATATCCTGAAATATGACTGATTACAGCGCGCTGGAAAAACATATAGGAGTGATTTTCAAAGATAAAGAGCTTTTGCATCAAGCGCTTACTCACCGTTCGTATCTCAATGAAAACCGTGATGTTTCTTGGGGGCACAATGAGCGCCTTGAATTTTTGGGCGATGCGGTGTTGGAACTTGTAATTACCGAATATCTGTATAAAACTTATCCGAACTCAAACGAAGGGGAAATGACCGCCCTTCGCTCCGCATTAGTAAAAGCGGAGACTCTGGCCTCGGTTGGCGGAGACATGATGGTTGGGGAGTATTTGCTTTTGTCTCGCGGGGAATCAAAGGATTTGGGTCGCGCCAGGCAGTATATTTTGGCGAATGCAGTTGAAGCCGTTTTAGGCGCTGTTTTTTTAGACCAAGGATTCAAGCCGACCGAGAAAATCGTGGAGAAATATTTAGTGCCAAAAATTGAAACCATAATGAAAGAGGGACTTACCACGGACGCCAAGAGCAAGTTTCAAACACAGTCACAAGAACATCTTGGCATTACGCCCTCATATAAAACCATAAAGGAAGCGGGTCCCGACCACGATAAACGTTTTACGGTGGGTGTTTATCTCAAGGACGAGCTGGTGGCAGAGGGCGAGGGTGATTCAAAACAAGTGGCGGAACAAAACGCCGCGAGACTTGCTCTCATTGAAAAAAACTGGGAATAACATGTATCTCAGGCGGATTGAACTTTCGGGTTTTAAATCGTTCGCGAAAAAATCGGAGTTTGATTTTAATTCGCCTATTTCGGCGATTGTCGGCCCGAACGGTTCCGGCAAATCAAATATTGCAGAAGCGTTCAGGTTCGTTTTGGGCGAACAATCAATGAAATCAATGCGCGGCAAGCGCGGCGAAGACCTCATTTTTAACGGTTCTCCCGAAACATCTCGCGCAAGCCGCGCCGTTGTGAAGCTTACTTTTGACAATTCCCGCAAGGTTTTTCCGTCTATTGATTTTAATGAGGTGATTTTGCAAAGAGACGTCTATCGTGATGGCACCAATGAATATATCGTGAACGGTTCCAAAGTCCGCCTCAAGGATATTTTGGAGCTTTTGGGAGCCGCTCACATTGGTCTCTCGGGACATCACATAATTTCGCAAGGAGAAGCGGACAGAATCTTGTCCGCCAATACAAAAGAGCGGCGCGACATGATTGAAGACGCTTTGGGATTGAAAGCCTATCAATACAAAAAAGAAGAATCGGAAAGGAAACTTGAAAAGACACGCGAGAACATGAATCAAGTTGAGAGTTTGCGCAAAGAAATTGCTCCGCATTTGAGATTCTTGCGCAAGCAAATGGAGAAAGTGGCTCGCACGGAAGAATTACGCAAGAAATTGGGTTTTGAAGCAAGCGCCTTTTTTGCAAACGAGAAAGAGTTTTTGGCACAGGAGAAAACACGCCTCGCAAAAGAATTGAAACCCCTGAAAGATGAACTTACAAAAATAGAAAGGGGTATTGTGGCGGCACGAGACAGACTTGAAAAAGGTTCGCGGGTGCATGACCTGACAGAGAACTTGCGCAAAGCCGAGAACGAGAGAGAAAAACTGCGCGGTGAAATAAGTCAGGTCATAAGAGAATTGGGCCGTCTTGAGGGGGAACTGTCGGCATTCAAGCGTCTCGCCCAAACAGCCGGTAAGTCAATTCCTCATGAGGCGGCGGTTTCTTTTTTTGACAAATTAATCGGGCTTATCAACGAATTAAAGTCTCTTGCTGAAACGGGGAATTCGGCGAGTATCCGGGCAAAATGTAATGTCATAGAAAAAGAAATTTCAAGTTTTAGACAAGCTCACCAAGCGGAAGGAAAAGGGGAAACGGCAGTTCCTGAACTTAAAACAATTTTAGCAAATAAGGAAAAACTGGCGGAAAGGTTGGTTGAACTCAAGCGCGCCGAAGAGACGGCGGTTGAGGAATATTCTACCGTGTCAAAGGCCGTTGAAACGGAAAAAGAGGGCAGCCATCTTGCCGAAAAAGAGGTCTTTGAATTTTTGTCGCAAGAAAAGGACGTGCAGGCAAAAATTTCTGACCTTTCTCACCGTCAAAGGGAGCTTGACCTTGTTGAAGATGAATTAAAGGGAAATTCAAATGAAGTCGACGCGCTTGTAGGGACAGCGTTTTTGGAAGAGCTTTCGCGCAACGTTAAAGGAACTCTTTTATCAAGAGAAGAAAGAGAAATAAAAAGAAAAGACATAGAACGGTTAAAGATTCGCTTGGAGGAATCGGGGATTGCCGGTAATGCTGATATTGAAAAAGAATACAGAGAAGTTTCCGAGCGCGACACTTTTTTAGAAAAGGAATTGGCCGACCTGAATACTTCTGCGAAATCTCTTGAGAACTTAATTGCGGAGCTTTCCGAAAAACTTGAAAATGATTTCGTCGAAGGCCTTAAGAAAATCAACATCGCCTTTGAGGAGTTCTTTTCAATTCTTTTCGGCGGCGGCCACGCGAAGCTGGCGGTAAAAAATGTTCAAAAAATGGCGAAAAAGGTCGGAGACACCGAAGACGTTGAAGATTCTGACGAGCGAAACGAGGAAGAAAGCGAATCCGGCATTGATATTTTTGTATCCTTACCGCGTAAGAAAACTTCAGGTCTTATGATGCTCAGCGGTGGCGAGAGAGCGCTCACCTCAATCGCGCTTATTTTTGCCATGTCTCAAGTAAACCCGCCGCCATTTATCATTTTGGATGAAACAGACGCGGCCTTGGACGAAGCCAATTCCAAAAAATACGGAGACATGATTGAAAATCTTTCCCAAAAATCTCAACTTATTGTTATTACTCACAATCGCGAAACAATGTCTCGCGCTGGAGTTATTTACGGCGTGACCATGATATCGGGTGGCGTTTCAAAAGTGTTATCAGTTGCTTTTGCGGAGGCAGAAAATATAGCCAAATAATTACTCTGCCATTACAAAATTGAGCTCTCGGCGGTCGGGATCAGCGGCCACGAGTTTCACTTTGATACGATCGCCAAGAGAATATTTCTTTTTCGTGGCTTGGCCCACCACGGCATAATTTTTTACATCCAGTTCATAATGGTCTTCCGTCATGTCTTTAAATTTAATCATTCCTTCCGCTTTTGTTTCTGCTTCTTCTACGTAAATACCCCACTCTGAAACTCCCGAAATCGTTGCATTAAACGTCTCGCCAATATGGCTTGACATGTATTCCACCTGTTTGAGTTTTATTGAGTTACGCTCCGCCTCGGCCGCATTGACTTCACGCTCGGAACAGTCATCGCAAATTTTTTGGAATTTAGCGTATTCGTCCTGACTTATTTTTCCGCCGACAAGTTCGCGCTCCAGTAATCTATGCACCGCCAAATCCGGATAGCGGCGGATGGGTGAGGTGAAGTGGGTGTAGTATTCAAAAGCCAAACCGAAATGGCCGATATTTTTGGTGGAATAAATGGCCTTGGCCATGGCGCGAACGGCGGCGGTTTTAATGAGAGCTTCACTTGGTGACCCCTCTATTTCTTTCAACACCTTATTGATATCTTTGGCGCTAGCCGTGCCGTTTTTATGATGAAGCTCATAGCCGAGAGCCTTCAAAAAGGTGGCCAGATTCTCTATTTTTTCAGGGTCGGGCAGGTCGTGAATTCGGTAAACCATAGTTGCACCCTTTTTACCTTCCACCTTGTCCGACATAAATTTGGCCACCTCGCGATTGGCCAAAAGCATAAATTCTTCAATGAGCTTGTGGGTGTCTAAACGGACCTTTTTGAATACACGAATGGGACGGCCTTCATCATCCAGTTCAAATTTTATTTCCTCTGTTTCAAAATCAATGGCGCCTTTCTGGGTTTTTTCTTCGCGAAGTTTTTTTGCCAGAGTATTGAGCGTGTTCAGCTCGTCCAGAAACGGCCCATCTTGCTTATCTAAAACTTCCTGCGCTTCTTCATATGTAAATCTTTTTTTTGATTCAATTATTGTTTTACCGAACCATTTTTCACTAACGTTTGCATTCTTGTCAATCGTAAATATCGCCGAAAAGGCAAATTTAGGCTCGTTGGAATTTAGAGAGCAAAGATCGTTTGAAAGAATTTCGGGGAGCATGGGAATGGTGCGGTCCACGAGGTAAATTGAAGTGCCGCGTTTAAGTGCCTCGCGGTCAAGCAATGTTGCCTCAATCACAAAATGAGAAACATCGGCGATGTGTATGCCTATCTCAAATGTACCATCCGGGTTTTTTTTGAAAGACAAAGCATCATCAAAATCCTTTGCATCAGCGGGGTCTATGGTAAATGTGAGCACATTTCGGTAATCACGCCTGTTAGATTTTTCAGGGTCAGCGAGCGTTTGAGGGAGCTCATTTTTTTTGTATTCACTTTTTATCTTTTCCGCCTCAATTTCAACCTCTTTCGGAAAATCTGGCTCAAAACCGCTCTCCAAAACAATGGAGAGCATTTCAGTGTTATGTTCACCTCTGCGGCCTATGACACGCAAAACTTCAGCTTCCGGCGATTTCAAAGGGTCTTTCCAAGAAATAATTTTTACCAAGACTTTATCGCCATCTTTCGCCCCGCCGGCTTTACTTTGGTGCACAAAAAAGTCTCTGTACATTCTTTTATCATCTGGGTGAATGAAAAAGAAGTCTTTGCCGGGCGCCTTTACCGTTGTTCCGACGAATTGTTCTTTGCGGCGCGAAATTATAGAAACAACCTCTGCCTGAGACTTGCCCCAAGGAGATTTCGTGCCAAGAGCGCGTACCGCGACCTCATCACCATGAAGAGCGATATTCATTTTTTCGGGAGCGATTTCCAGATCTCCTTCTTTATCATCGGGCCTGCGGAAATAACCCACCCCCCTGGAGGTGGCTATGATTTTCCCTGTCAGAATTTCACTCTCGGACATATTTGAAGGAAACTATATCACCAAAAGTTAATAAGTTAAAAACTTGAATTATTGCCAAAAGCAAAAAATCTGGTAATGTAAGCGGACAATGTTAATGATAAGACTGCAAAGAGTAGGCAGAAAACACGAGACGGCCTTTCGTCTTGTTTTAACCGACAAACGGAATTCCACCAAGAGCGGACGATATTTGAAAGCGCTTGGCTCTTACGACCCGCGCAAAGAAACACAGCACTTTGACGCGGAGAACATAAAAAAAGCAATTTCTCAAGGCGCCAAGCTTTCAATCACAGCGAACAATCTGCTTATCTCAAACGGCATCATTGAAGGCGCCAAAATAAACGCCCAACCAAGGCGAACGCCAAAACAAAAAGCAGAGAAAAAGTAGAATAGAAAAATGATTCTTTCGGACAAGCAAATTTTGAAAGAAATGAGACAAGGTAATATTGTCATTGAGCCGTTTGATAGAAAAAATCTCGGTTCAAATAGCTACGATGTTCATCTAGACGAATGGATGGCGGCATATAACGATAAGATTCTTGATGCCCGCAAGCATAATAAAATCCGTTATTTTAAAATTCCCAGAAGTGGTTTTGTGCTCAAGCCGGGAAAATTTTATTTAGGGGTAAGCGAAGAGTACACAGAAACCCACAAACATGTGCCATTCCTAGAAGGGAAAAGTAGTATTGGCAGACTTGGCATTGACATACACGCAACAGCCGGCAAGGGCGACGTTGGTTTTTGCAATACTTGGACTATGGAAATATCCACCCACAAGCCAGTGCGTATATACGCCGGCATGTCCATTGGCCAACTAATTTACTTTAAGGTTTCCGGAAAGGTGGAGGTGTCATATCATCTCAAGAAAAGCGCTAAATATGCCAAACACAGCTTGAAGCCAGTGGAATCAATGATGTGGAAAAATTTTTAATGCTAGAATATTAAGCAGGCGAAAGCTTTTAATCAGTAACGAAAAGAAAATGGCAAATGGGAAAGACACAGACCACGAATTTTTGGATTATGTTGTAAAGGCGCTTGTTGATCATCCGGAGGCGGTTAAAACGGAAAGAACAGTAGATGAAATGGGCGTGTTGCTACGACTGACCGTGCACCCGGATGATATGAGAAAGATCATAGGCAGGGAAGGCAAGACAGCAAATGCCATGAGAATACTTTTGAGAGTGGTGGGGATGAAGAATAATGCCCGAGTGAATTTGAAAATAAACGAACCGGAGGGAAGCACGAGATTAGAACGGCCGGACCGCAAGGCGAAAGATTTTGATCAGGCAATAGACGACCTCAAACTCTAGGTTTATAGTTGTCAGTTGTTAGATTCTAGCAACTTGCAACCAGCGACAAACAACTGACTCAATGACCTTTCATTTCGTAACACTTTTTCCCAACGCATTTAAATCGTATTTAGGCGAATCTATAATTTCGCGCGCCATAAAAAACAAAAAAATCAGCGCGAAATTTTATAATCCTCGCGATTATACCAAAGACAAGTGGGGAAGAGTGGACAGAAAACCTTATGGCGGGGGGCCTGGAATGGTCTTGGAAGCCGAGTCGGTAGGAAGGGCGATTGAAGCAGCTTTAAAAAAACCAAAAACCAAAATTATCTTTTTTTCGCCGAGCGGAAAGCAATTTACAAATACTTACGCGGAGAAATTAGCAAAGGAATACAAAAACATTGTTTTCATATGTGGCAGATATGAGGGTATAGACGCAAGGGTCAAAAAAATATTTAAGGTCGAGGAGGTATCTGTGGGGCCCTACGTGCTCACGGGCGGGGAGTTGCCGGCCATGGTCGTCATGGACACGGTAACCCGTAGGATACCCGGTGTTTTAGGTAAAATTGGCTCTTTGGAAGAAAATCGCATAGCGGGCAAAGATGTTTACACAAGACCGGAGATTTTGGTATGGAAAGGCAAAAAATACAGAGTGCCAAAAGTACTTCTTTCCGGACATCGTAAAGACATTGATAAGTGGAGAGGGGGTTCGCGTCACTAGTTCTCGTCGTACACGCATAGCTTTTTCCAGCGAAAAAACTTGCTGTCTCTCAGTTTTTCAAAGTAAAGAGCCCCTCGCGATTACGCTCGGGGTCATTGACTTACCATGCTGAAAAACTTCCGAGACGTACGACGAGAACTAGTGGCGCTTTTTAAAAATATGGGCATACAAAAGCCGCGAGAGTTACGATCTGTATCTTCCGAGTTTCCACTTCCCGGAAGGAGGACTCTGCAGAAGTCCTCATAACAGATCTCTCGCGGCTGGCCAGAGGTTTCAGGTATCGCCCGTCGGCGGAAGAGATTTGCCAGTCTCACTTACCCGGCCCTGAATACTAACAGTTGCAAGCCTGAAACGCAAGTAATCCGTTAAGAGACTAGACAAAAAAAGCGGGGTGGTTTATACTCTCCGATACCTCGAAAGATTGAGTAATGGTATCCGGGGGTGGGCGAGGAGAGGGCTCTCCCTCTCGCAGATTTATTTAAAGAATCAAAGATTAGCAACTAAAACCGAATCCTTTTAAAAAGGGAACGGACGTTTGTTTTTGGGTCAGTTTTTTATGCATAATCCAACCAAAGAAAGGCTCGCAGTCGGAGCGAGCCCCAAAAAAGTCTTCGGAAAATACAAAAAGCCTCTAGTGGAGGTTCCTAACCTCGTGGAAGTTCAGACCAAAAGCTTCAACTGGTTCTTGAAAGAAGGTCTTAAGGAAGTCTTTGAAGAATTCAAAACCATCAAGGATTTCACCGGCAAGAAATTTGAACTGCAATTCATTTCTTTTGAATTAGCCGAGCCCAAAAATGACGAGTATTTCGCCAAAGACCAAAAGACTTCTTTTGAAACCCCACTCAAAGCAAAAGTCAGATTAAAAAATCTTCACTTGGGCAGTACCAAGGAACAGGAGATTTTTATGGCGGACATGCCTTTAATGACCCCTCACGGCACTTTTATTATCTCGGGCATTGAGCGTGTTATTGTGCCTCAACTTGCCCGTTCCTATGGTGTGTTTTTCACGGCGGCCGAGCTTCGCGGTAAAAAATATTTCGGAGCTAAAATTATTCCCTCGCGCGGCGCTTGGCTTGAGTTTGAAACTGATGCTGAAGGCGTTATTTATGTCCGCATAGACAAGAAAAGAAAGTTTCCCGTAACGATTCTTCTTCGCGCTCTTGGCGCTTCGGCAGACGCCGAAATAAAAAAGCTGTTTTCCAAGGTGGATGGCGCTTCTCATTTTCTAACCAAAACTCTTGCCAAAGACCACACCAAGTCGGCGGACGAAGCCCACGTTGAGGTTCATAAACGTCTTCGCGACGGTGATTTGGCGACTGTTGAAAATGCTCGTGAGTTTGTAAAATCAATTTTTACCGCCGAGCGTTACGACCTCTCAAGGGTTGGCAGGTACAGATTTAATAATCGTTTTCATAAAAAAACGGACGGCCCCGAGGGCGAGCAGAAGACTCTTTCTCTTTCTGATTTGCAAACCATTATTTCACACATCATTCATTTAAATACTACTGCCGGCTCTCATGAAGATGACATTGACCACCTGGGCTCTCGCCGAGTCCGTTCCGTCGGCGAACTTTTTCAGCAGAAAATCCGAGTGGGAATGTCACAAATAAAAAGAAATATTCAGAACAGGATGTCCGTTGTTGATACCGACGTCACTCTACCGGTTCAATTTATCTCTCCCAAGCCTCTTCAGGCTCGTATCAAGGAGTTCTTTACCACCAACCAGCTTTCACAGTTTATGCAGCAGGAAAACGCCCTGACTGAAATTGAACACTTGCGAACTCTTTCGGCCTTGGGCCCCGGCGGTCTTAGCCGCACCCGCGCGGGTTTTGAAGTGCGCGATGTCCACCCTTCTCACTATGGTCGTTTGTGCCCCATTCATACCCCCGAAGGCCCAAACATTGGTTTGATTTTACGTCTCACTGTTTATGCGAGAGTAAATGATTTTGGCATGATTGAAACCCCCTATGTGAAAGTGCATGAGGGCAAACTAACGGGAGAAATTGTTTATCTTAACGCGCAGGAGGAAGAAGAATATTTCGTCGCTCACGCAGCCACCTCAGTTGATGAAAATGGTGTCATTGTTCCGTCCGTCGTTGAGGTTAGACACCGCGGCAAACCAGCCACGGCTCCGAGAAAAGAAGTTTCTTACATGGACGTTGCCAGCAATCAGGCTTTTTCAATCGCCACCTCCATGATTCCGTTTTTGAATCATGACGATGCAACCAGAGCTCTGATGGGTTCCAATATGCAAAAACAGGCCACTCCCTGCATTTTGCCTGAAGCGCCGTTGGTTGCCACCGGTGTTGAGGAGCAAGCGGTCAGAGATACGGGGAGACTCATTATTGCCGAAGAAGCGGGTACGGTTTCTTACGTTGATGGCAAGCATATAAAAGTAAAAAATGACAAAGGCAAGGAAAAAGATTACAGATTGATAACTTTTTCAAGGACGAACGGTTTTACCATTTTTCATCAGCGTCCCATTGTCTCTTTGGGCGACCGGGTGAAGAGGGGACAGGTAATTGCCGACACTTCCACATCAGACAACGGTCAGATGGCTCTCGGCCAGAATGTATTGATGGCTTTTATGTCTTGGTCAGGTTGGAATTATGAAGACGCCATTGTTGTCTCTGAAAGACTGGTGCGCAACAGCAAGTTTACTTCCATTCATATTGAAGAATTTGTGGTCAATGTTCGCGACACCAAACTTGGTCCGGAAGTGACTACTTGCGATATTCCGAATGTTGGAGAAGCAAAACTCAAAAACTTGGCTGAAGACGGAGTGGTGCGCGTGGGAGCGGAGGTAAGGCCGGGAGATATTCTGGTGGGGAAAATTACACCAAAAGGCGAATCGCAACTCACGCCGGAAGAAAGACTCTTGAGGTCTCTTTTCGGCGAGAAGGCCCGTGATGTCAAAGACACTTCAAAAAGAATGGAGGGGGGCAAAAGAGGCAGAGTGGTTTCGGTGCAGATTTTCTCCAGAGAAAAAGGAGACAAACTGGAGTCGGGAATTCTAAAGAGGATTCACATTGAGGTTGCTCAATTGCGCTCGGTGACGGTTGGCGATAAATTGGCCGGTCGTCATGGCAACAAAGGGGTCATTTCAAGAATTTTGCCCGTTGAAGACATGCCTTACATGGCCGATGGCACCCCCATTGACGTTATCTTAACGCCCCTTGGCGTGCCCTCGCGCATGAACTTGGGTCAGATTCTTGAAATGCATTTAGGGCTTGCGGCGCACACTCTGAATTATCAGGCAATTGTTCCTCCATTTGCCGGCGCAACGGACATTGAAATTAAAAACGAGCTTAAAGCCGCCGGCTTTCCGGAATCCGGCAAAGTGAAACTCTTTGACGGCCACACCGGCATGTCTTTTGAGCAGGACATTGCCATTGGCTACATGTATATCTTGAAACTTCACCACATGGTGGAAGACAAAATTCATATGCGGTCAATCGGCCCGTATTCTTTGATTACCCAACAACCTTTAGGCGGTAAAGCGCAAAACGGAGGCCAAAGATTTGGGGAAATGGAAGTCTGGGCGCTTCTCGGTTACGGCGCCGCTTACACTTTGCGTGAGATGCTTACCATAAAATCTGACGATATTGCCGGGCGCTCGGCCGCTTTTGATGCCATTGTCAAAAACGAGCGCATGAGAAATCCCGGCATTCCAGCCTCATTCAACGTCTTGCTTCATAACCTGCGAGGGCTTGGTCTTGACATTATTCTCAAGAAAACCGGCCAAAGAAACAAAGATGAGAACACAGACTTCTAACGGGATGAATATTAAAACCCAAAAAGATTATCAATCAACCGATTTCGACACCATCCAGTTGAAGCTCACTTCTCCTGACCGCATCAGGGAGTGGTCGTACGGGGAAGTCACCAAGCCGGAAACAATCAATTACCGAACCCAGAGGAGCGAACGCAACGGTTTGTTTGACGAGAAAATCTTCGGGCCGGATAAAGATTTTGAATGTTACTGCGGAAAATACCGAGGCATTCGCTACAAAGGCATCATTTGCGAAAAATGCGGCGTTGAGATTACCCGTTCCATTGTCCGCAGAGAAAGAATGGGCCACATTGAGCTTGCCGCTCCGGTTTGTCATATTTGGTTTTTGAAATCAATGCCGTCAAGACTTGCCCTCATCACCGGCATACTTTCAAATGAACTGGAAAAAGTCATTTATTTTGCCGGTTATATTGTCACAAAGGTAAATGAAGGAGAAAAAACCCGCATCTTAAAAGATTTGGAATCGGAATTTAAAGCGAAAGTAAAATCCTTGCAGGACGAAAAAAGCAAAGAGCACATGAGAGAATTATTTGGGGCGACAAAGAAGGACATTGAGTCTATTCACGCCGGCAAAGTTCTTGATGAGATTCAATACCACAACTTTGCCATGAAATACGCGACCCTTTTTGAAGCAAGCATTGGCTCCGAACCTTTGTATGAGATTCTTAAAAACATTGATTTGAAAAAACTTTTGGCGGAGCTTGAGAGCTCTCTGGTCAAAGCAGGAACGGCGGAGACAGCGAAACTCACAAAAAGAATTTCATTGGTGCACCAGCTAATCTTGAACGGCATTAGGCCGGAGTGGATGTTTTTGACCCGGATTCCGGTTATTCCGCCGGCTCTTCGCCCCATGGTGCCTTTGGATGGAGGCAGGTATGCCACCTCTGATGTCAATGATTTGTACCGCCGCGTCATAAATCGCAACAATCGCTTGAAAAAGTTGAAAGAGATTAATGCTCCGGACGTGATACTGCGCAATGAAAAAAGAATCCTTCAGGAAGCGGTAGACGCCCTGATTGACAATTCAATAAGGCACTCCGGCGGCGCGGGCGCGGTTAACCAAAGCCAGCGTCGTCCACTCAAATCTTTGGCTGACAATCTTAAGGGCAAACGAGGTCTCTTCCGTCAAAATCTTTTGGGCAAGCGCGTGGATTATTCCGGACGCTCGGTCATAATTGTCGGTCCCGAACTTGAGCTCAATGAATGCGGCCTGCCCAAACACATGGCTTTGGAGCTTTTTAAGCCGTTTGTTATCGCGGAATTATTGAAACGGGAACTTGCTTATAACATTAGGGGGGCAGGCCGCTTGATTGAAGAAGGCATCTCGGAAGTCTGGGCCATTCTTGAGGAAATAATTAAAGACAAATACGTGCTTCTTAATCGCGCCCCAACCCTTCACCGTCTCTCCATCCAGGCCTTCAAGCCGGTTCTTATTGAAGGTAGCGCCATTCAAATACATCCGCTGGTCTGCACCGCTTTCAACGCCGACTTTGACGGCGACCAAATGGCTGTTCACGTGCCGCTTAGTCCGGAGGCCCAGCTTGAAGCAAAAACCATTATGGCTTCTAACATAAACATTCTCAAGCCGGGTTCTGGAGACCCGACCGTCATTGCGAAACTTTTGGATGTGGTTCTCGGAGCTTATTGGATGACCAAGATTGTTGAGGGGGAATCCGGAGAAGGCAAAGCGTTTTCAACTCCCAACAGCGCGCTCATCGCCTATGATTTCGGCGAGATATCAATGCGCGCCAAAATAAAAGTAATGGCTTCCAACAAACCAAAATACAAAGGGTTTGAAGGACAGCTTTTTGAAACATCTGTCGGCAGACTTTTGTTTAACTCCGTTCTTCCGGACGATTATCCGTTTGTTAATTCAGAAATTGACAGAAAGAAAATGTCTGTCATGGTTGAAAATCTGATATCTCTATATGGCATCGAAAGAATTCCCGCCATTCTTGACAAGATAAAAAATTTCTCATTTCGCTACGCTCTTCGCTCCGGTGTTACGTGGGGAATAGACGACGTCAAAATACCTCTCGGCAAAGGCGTCGTGGTTGAAGCCGCTCTGAAGAAAGCTCAAGTAATTCGTGAAGAGTTTGAACAAGGTCTTATTTCCGGAGAAGAGCGTTTGGAAAAACACACCGAAATCTGGCAGGCCGCCAAAGGAGAAGTGGAAAAACTTTTGCCTCCAACCCTCAAAAAAACCGATTCCGTGCACGACATGATTCAGTCCGGAGCCAGAGGCTCATGGTCAAACATTACCCAAATGGTTGGCATGAAAGGTCTCATCACCAATACTCAAGGCGAAACTATTGAATTTCCCATCATTTCCTGCATGAAGGAGGGTTTGACTCCCATTGAATATTTCATTACCACTCACGGTTCTCGCAAAGGTCTTACCGATACCGCCCTGAACACCGCCAAGGCGGGTTACTTAACCCGCAAGCTCTTTGATGTTTCGCAGGACATTGTCATTATGGAATCTGACTGCGGAACAAAAACAGGCATTCGCATCGGGAGAGAATCGGCTTCAGGGATTGAATTATCCTTGGTTAAAGTTCTCAAAGGCAGATTTCTGGCGGAAGACATCATTGACCAAGAGGACCGAACGGTATACAAAAAAGGCCATCTCATGACAAAAGTTGACGCCGAAAAAGTGACGGCAATGGGCGTCAAAGACGTGTCGGTTCGCTCTCCCATGACTTGTGAGTTAATTAAAGGCATTTGCCAGAAATGTTACGGCGCTGATTTGGGTAAAAACGAGCTTATTGATTTGGGAGAAGCGGTTGGCACGGTGGCGGCCCAAGCGATTGGAGAGCCGGGCACCCAGCTCACCATGAGAACATTTCATGCCGGAGGCATCGCATCTGTCGGAGGCGACATAACCCAAGGCTTGCCGCGCGTGGAAGAACTTTTTGAAAATCGCACTCCGAAAAATCCGGCGGTTATCGCGCATATTGACGGCACCATCACAGAGTTGAAAAAAGACGGAACGGAACGCACCATTACTCTAATACCTCCGCACAAATCAACCAAAGCCGACAAGGTTGAATACCCCGTTCCTCCTCATCGAGTGATTCTCGTAAAACCGGGCGACAAAGTAAACAAAGGCGATCTATTGACCGATGGTTCCGCCGATTTAGACGAGCTTTTTGAATATGCCAACAAGGAAAAAACGCAAGAATACCTTATCAGAGAAATCTCAAAGATTTATGAACTTCAGGGCGAGGCGGTTTCGCGCAAACACATGGAAGTCATTCTCAAGCAAATGTTTTCCAGAAGAAAGGTTACGGATGCCGGCGACACGGAGTTTTCCAAGGGCGACGTGGTTGAACACGAAGAACTTTTAGAGGCCAATGCAAAAATGAGAGAAGCTAACAAAACCGAAGCAAAAGGCGAGGAACTTTTGATGGGAATAACGGAGGTGGCCTTGTCGCGAAAAAGTGTTTTGTCAGCCGCTTCCTTCCAGCATACGACTCGGGTTCTTATCTCAAACGCTCTGCGCGCCAAAGACGATAAATTGGCCGGCCTCAAAGAAAATGTCATTATAGGCCGATTGATTCCGGCCGGTACCGGCTTCCTCGGAAGCAAAAAACGAGAGGCGATAGAAAGACTCCAAAAAGAACTTGACGAAAGAATTGTGCCGGAAATGGAAGTTAGATTAGATACTTAGAAAGTCCCCGCGGGGTAAAATGATACTCAATGTCGCGTGAAGTAGAGCAAATAAAAGACCGCCTGGATATAGTTGAGGTTATCGGGCAATACGTGCCTCTTCAAAAGGCGGGGGCGAACTTCAAGGCCAACTGCCCGTTCCACAACGAAAAGACTCCGTCTTTTTTTGTCTCCCCCGCGCGCGGCTCTTATTATTGTTTTGGTTGCGGAGCCAAAGGGGATATCTTTACTTTCGTTGAGGAAACCGAAGGTTTGGATTTTCGCGGAGCGCTGGAGTTTTTGGCTCAAAAAGCCGGCGTGGAAATCACCAAAGTTTCTCCCAAGGTTCGTGAAGAAAATGATCGCACCCTCAAGGCCATTCAAGAAGCGGCGGATTATTTTCGGGAGCGCCTCTTAAAAGAAAAAAAAACTCTGGATTATTTATTAAAACGCGGACTTTCCAAAGAAATAATTGAGAAATTTTATTTGGGTTTTGCTCCGGCCGGCTGGCGAAATTTAAAAGAGTTCTTGACGGATAAAGGATTTGCGGAAAACGAATTGCTTCGTGCCGGATTGATAAAGAAAGGAGACGAAGCAAAAGAGTCGTACGATGTTTTTCGCGAACGAATAATTTTTCCTTTGGCGGAAAGTTCGGGAAGAATCGT
>Ga0209542_10005913_pt1 | contig 24080 bp, 20 predicted proteins | sample RifCSPhighO2_01_FD_184028 | JGI IMG/M metagenome (GOLD analysis project Ga0209542, IMG submission 184028) | Soil microbial communities from Rifle, Colorado - Rifle CSP2_plank highO2_0.1 (SPAdes) (version 2) | ecosystem: Environmental > Terrestrial > Deep subsurface > Rock core/Sediment ...
TTTGTACTCCTGCGAATGTGTTGTCCGTGGTCGTGCCGAATGAAGTAGAGAGAGTGTCTCCTGTTAATACTAGCGGATATGTAGCAGCAAGATTTGTTTCGTCCGATATGTCGATCGATGTTCCGAGGGTCGCGGTCAGTGCTCCACCGGAAAGTGAGAGACCCGTGCCGAGAAGGTTGTTGAACAAACTTCCGTTAACCACGAGATTGGTGGTCGAAGCCGTCAGGAATGATGAGTAGATGGTTGATGATGAGTACGCCATTGTCTGCAGCCCGGTGAAAGTGTTGGCACCGAGTGTGGCGTATGTGGTATCGAGTGAACAAGTCGTACCGTTACATGTGAAGTCGCCGAAGTCGGATGACAGGAGTTGTGTCGGGCCGACATCGTCGACCGTTAGTGCTCCGCTCGATAGTGAGAGACCGGTACCAAGCAGGCTGTTGAATGATGAACCGTTCAGGATGAAGTTTGTTGTTGAGGCGTAGTTGAATGATCCGTACGTGGTCGAAGAATAGTTGAATGTTTGATTCGGTGTGAATGAGTTAGCCGTGTATGTCTTTGCGATGGTTGTTGAAGCATCGATGTATGAGTTGACCGCGGCGTCGGTGTAGTTAATGACGCCGAGATTGGTGCGAGCAGTGGAGGCGTCCGTTGCTCCGGTACCGCCACTTGTGACAGGAAGAGCCGAGCCGAGAGTAAGTGTTCCGATCTGTGCATTGGTCGACGACGCGGTCACGAACGAGCCGTATGTTGTCGATGAATAATTAAATGTTTGTACTCCTGCGAATGTGTTGTCCGTGGTCGTGCCGAATGAAGTAGAGAGAGTGTCTCCTGTTAATACTAGCGGATATGTAGCAGCAAGATTTGTTTCGTCCGATATGTCGATCGATGTTCCGAGTGATGCTGTTAGTGCTCCACCGGAAAGTGAGAGACCCGTGCCGAGAAGGTTGTTGAACAAACTTCCGTTAACCACGAGATTGGTGGTCGAAGCCGTCAGGAATGATGAGTAGATGGTTGATGATGAGTACTGAGATGTTAATTGTGGGAGATTTGATACGAGAGATGATGTTGTTGCGATTATCGAACCAACATACAGAGGAGCTGATGATGTAGCTGCGAGCTTACCAGTAACTGCATTGTAAAAAATTAAAGCGTTGTCGGAGAAACTTGTGTTACCCGTTCCTCCGGCAGATACGTTGTTTGAAAATGATCCACTTCCGATACAGTTGCCTCCAATCGAGAAACATCCTGCGGCGAGATTGAAGCCGACATCCGATGTTGATGTTGCTTGACCGGAGATATTTAATCCACGAAGAGTTGTCGTGCCAAAACCAGAGCCTGCGATTTCAAGTGCGGAGATGGAAGTTGTGGCATTACCGGCAACTGTGGTGGTGCCAAGATAGAGGTTACCTCCGGCATTTCTAACCGTCCACTGTGCTAGTCCGCCCGTATCAGTCAAGGACAACTGGGCTCCGGTACTTGAGGCTATGGTTAAGCTGTAGTATGGGGTCGTAGTACCTATACCTAAAGCCCCTCCATTTTGCTTCCAAAACAGGTTAGCGTTGTCCTGGGAAAGCCCTCCTGAGCCATTAAATAGGATTGATCCGGCAGTTGCTCCAGTTACTCCAGAGCCAATAGAGACAGTGGCAGACTGTCCTATACAATTACCCCCTATGGAAAAGCACCCGGCGGAGAGGTTAAAACCGACATTGGATGTGGATGTAGCAGAACCGGAAACAGTCAACCCTGACAAAGTGGTGGTACCAAAACCTATCGATGAAACTGAAAGTTGTGTAGCTGTACTTGAACCAACAACAAATCCGAAAGAATCTCCAGCGATTGGATTAACACTCAATCTTGCGAACGGTGTTGTTGAAGAAACTCCAAGTAACCCAGTTGCTGTAAATGTTGTCGTTGCTGTTCCGCCAAACTCTGCGAAGTTAGCGGACAATCCTGTTGATGAAGCTTGATTCAAAGTAGCCAATCCGAAAAGATTAAGTGTTGAATATAATCTCGTGGCACCGGTTACATTTAAAGTTGATGACGCAAATAATCCTCCGATAGAATTAATCGACAATAAATTGTTAGTGTTCGAATCTTGAATCTGAAACAAGTTTGCGGACTGATTTAAAATGGCACGCAAAGAAAGTGCCGTAGCTGTTGTTGAAGTTGCTTCAACAGAAACTACAGAAGTGCCGAACGGAGTAGTTGTGCCGAACGATGATGAGCCGGTTCCGCTCACGCTACCTGCAAGTTTTGCAAAAGGTGCGCTACTTATTCTTTGGCGCGGAGATAATGTTTGGAAAGATGAATTGTCCGACGAAACTTCGACCTGCAAATAAACGTCACTGTTTGTATTAAAATCATAATCCAAAGTATCCGGAAAGCCGGCAGAAGTGTCACCGATGTTTACGCTGAAAACACCTTGCCTAACAGTCAAACTGGTAGATACTGGTGCATCTGTCGGCCATAATCTTGTACCGGAATCCACAGTCGCATTGTTCCATATTGAAAACTTGAAATAGTAAGTCGTTCCAGAAGATGAGCCCAAGAGATCACCATTCGAGTCAGCCAGTCTGCCTTGATAACTAAAAATCGTCGGGGTTCCGGCAGAATACAAAGGCGTCGAAAAAGATAGGAGTGATAAAAGAACTATAAAAATGAGTGATTTTCTAGGAAAATGGCTCATGGCTTAATCTTCAAAAAACATAGGAAACATATGAAGATATTATCATAATAGGCAAGCAAAAATCGTGATTTTTTGTGGAAAAAAAATATTAAATTATTGGTCAAGAAACAGACAAAATTATGACCTAAAAAGTTCGCGTCGCCTATCAAGCCTTGCCACGGTTGAGTATGAAGTACTACTCATGGATAAGGTATTCCTAATTCTATAATGTATACAGAAGTCTTTTGTTATCAAAAATGGCTAGTGTTAGAATCTTAAATTTAATAGTTCTTACTAGCATGCACAAAAACCTATAAAATATACATTACAAAACATTACTAAAGATATATATTAAGATATAAATCAATACGATAGAATATTAATGTTTTAGAGCATAAAATGAAAAAACAGTGATCTTCATAAGAATCACCGTTTTTTCATTTTGTATTGTTTTTATAGATTAGATTTACTGATTTTGTATCTGTTTTATGTATCCTTCTCCCTGATCTTTGAAGGCGGGTTCTTGTGCAATCATCTCTCTCAAGAGAGAGATAGCTTTCTGTTTTTGGCCCAAAGTTGCGTAGATTGATGCCAAAGAGAATTTATATTGCAGATTATTTGGCTCTTTTGTCAAGCGGGCGTTCAATACTGCTATGGCGCTGTTATAGTCCCCGACTGCGGCAAATGCCTGAAGAAATCTATCGTCCGATATAATTATATCTTGTGGAATTTTTTGGAACATCTCATTTTTCAATGCTTCATTTTTCATACGTATGGCCCCGATGGTATAAATTATTTTTGATTCCATAACCTCCGGTTTGAGATCATAACCCCTCTTAAACATTTCGAAGGCTTTTTGAACATCCCCCTTACCTAAATACGCACCGCCAAGTTCAAAAATGATTGATTGTTTTTTCGGAGATTCTTCAACAGCTCGAATCAGATATTTTACAGCATCTTCGTATTGCCCGAAACGATTAAGGAAGGATCCGGCAAAAACCATATACCTAGCATCGTGAGGAGTCTTGGAAATTTTTTCTTCCAGTTTTTCTTTGGTCAAATCATAAAACTTCTTTTTGGATTCATCGGAAACATTTGGCGCGGAAGCCATCTGAGAAGTTATCTGGGTCAGTTGTTCTATCGCTTCCGTAGAACCGAAAGAGTTGTAAGAAAAAACTTTTTTGAATAATTCTAAATTTATTTCTATGTCTCCGTTCTTTTGCGGGGTTATGGCTTGTATTAGAACTTTGTTCGCTCCGATGGCCGGAATATTTACAAAATATATTACCACCAGTGTAAGAACCAGAATGGCCGGCCCGGCAATAAACGATATAGTGTTATCGGAAAATGTTTTTGGATTTTTATTATTGTCCGGCGCTCCCCTGTCCAGATTAATACTGTGAACATAAGCTAGGATGGCAAAGAAAATCATATAACTTATGAGCATGTCGAAGACGAATAGGTTGTGGAAAACATAGGCGGCCACCATTCCGGTCAAGACACTCCTTTCAGAAAGTTCCAGAACGGTCTTCTTTCTCCATATATAATAGAACAAAGCAACATACATACTGATGTACGACAATAAACCGACAATACCTCCGGCTATCAACCAGTCCAAAACCATGTTGTGGGTTCTATCGAACCACTCTTCTTGACCGTACAAACCAGGGTCGTAGTACTTATTGAACACAAAATTGAAGCTTTCCTGCCCCCAACCAAGTATGGGTCGGTCTAGGAACCCCTCTACGGCCATAGGCCATATATAAGAACGACCTTGGGTTTTGAACTCGGCAATGCCCATATGGGAGAAACGCGACAATACAGGGCTATTTTGAACTACAGATGTGTCTCTGAGAACAAAGAAAACACCGACAATGAGAACGGCTCCGGCCAAAAATCCGTAGGCTGTCCGACGAACGGTCTTATTGCCCCTCTCCTTCCAGGCCATAAAGAGACCGGTCAGCAGTATACCTCCAATAATGCCCAATATTGCTCCTCTTGTGGCTGTAAAGTAGAGAATTATCGTCTGTAGAACTATGGCGCCACCGTATACATATTTTGGCCAAGACTGCCCTCTCTTTCTGAAAATCATATATACGCATAAGAAAATATTCATGACCAGGTAAATAGCCAGGTATGCGGCATTGCCAAAGGTGGCGTCGACACGGACTCCCCCCTGACTTATGACTATTGTTCCGGCTAACTGCATAACGGCATACAGAGACATCACTATGCTACTGATAATCCATGTATTGAAAAATCTTTCCCAAAGCTGTCTTGTGTTGAGCACCGAAGAGAGGACAACATAATACATTGCCAGATGTGCTATAAGCACAAAGCCCTCCATTCGTTCATAGTTACTCCAAATACTCTTGTATGGATTGGCCCCGAAAATATCAGCTACAAACATGACGGCAATAAACAGAAGTACGGATTTTGTAATCCAAGAAGACTTCGGCCGATAATCCGGGTTACTTAGGGCTAGAAAAGCATAGAGACCAAAGAGAATCTCGACCAATATTCTGAAAGCAAAGCCCTTTCCGGTGATAAAAGGAAAGAACATGGAATTGGGTACTAGAAAGGCGATGAATGGACTGATAAAAATACCTCCAAATAATAAATACCAAACCGTTTTTTGTGTAATTTTCATAACGGAATCATACCAAATACCGCCCTAATAGGCTAGTAAATAGGCAGAAAATACGATATTATGTGGCGATATGCGGGAATTGAAGAATAAAACCGTGAACGGCCTACGACTCCTGGAAAAATACACAAAGACCGATATGGTTTACCTGGCTAAGGGTGGTTTTTGGGCTGTTTTGAGCCAAATCGTCACTTCCCTCGCAACACTACTCTTGGCAATAGCCTTTGCCCATTTTATATCAAAAGAAACCTACGGAGAATATAAATACATACTCTCTATTGCAAGTATCCTTGGTGCATTCACCCTTACCGGCCTAAACACCGCAGTCCTACAGTCCGTTAGCCGTGGATTTGACGGAACTCTAAACTATGCCTTTTGGCAGAACGTAAAATGGAGCGTTTTGTTTTTTCTAATATCTCTAGGGTCATCAATTTATTATTTTGTTAATGGGAACAGCCAACTTGGCATAGCACTTCTAATAGTAGGTTCCCTTTCTCCGTTTTTGAGAAGCACGAACCTCTATAACGCATACCTGGTAGCCAAAAAAGATTTTCGGCATAGCGCTATTTATTTTAGCATTATTGGAAACCTCTTCCCTTCGGCTTGTATATTATCGGCATTGTTATTAAACCCGAGTCCTCTATGGCTGGTAACAACCTACTTTGTCTCTAATACTCTCATAGGAATAATTCTGTACGTCAGAACTCTCCGAATACACAGACCCAACACAAATGTAGATCCTGATGCTTTGAGTTACAGCAAACATTTGAGTTTTATGGACATACTAGCGACAGTGGCAGACAATATCGACCAAATCCTTATCTTTCACTACATAGGCGCAGCGCAACTGGCTATATACAACTTTGCCATAGCAATACCAAGCCAAATCAAGGGGCCGCTGAAAAGTTTGGCTGGACTTATTTTTCCTAAATTTGCCGAACGTAGCGACCAGGAAATACGGGCAGGAATAAAAAACAAATTCTTACTACTGTTGATCTTTGGTTTTGTTATTATAATCGGTTACATTATTATTGCTCCGTACATCTTCCATATGTTCTTCCCAAAATACACCGACTCGATCCGGTACTCGCAAATATTTTCCGTTTCACTTCTATGGATAGTGTCCATACCGAGCGATGCGTATCTGGTGATAAGGAAGAAGGTTAAAGAACAATATATATTGAATACATTGGGATCGATCATCCAGATAGGGTTTCTTTTTGGTGGAGTCATGTGGGGCGGGATCCTGGGTTTGGTCGTGGCCCAAGTGGCGACCAAAATACTCTGTAGCCTAATTAGTATTTTTCTTTATTATCAAGCTTCAAGGCAATATGTTCCTGAATAAACACTAAACACCACATGATCATGAAAAAAGCTCTACCCCAAATTACTTTGATCGGTGTGACATGTAAGGATCTGGCCGAACTTAAAACGGCAGCCGGTATTTGTGAGAAATATTTTTCTTTTGGTGCGGTAAAGATCCTTTCCTCAATAAAAGACGATGATCCGAGGATAATTCCCATCCCCCACTATAATACGATCCGAGACTATAATGACTTCGTAATTAAAGAGTTGTGGAGATATGTGGACACAACGCATATTATACATTTTCATCCTGACGGGTTCATATTGAATCCTGATGCGTGGACGGACGAATTCCTGGAATATGACTATATTGGAGCTCCGTGGTATCGTCCCGGCAGTCCCGAAATGGGCAATGGCGGATTCAGCCTGCGCAGTAAACGACTCCTAAAACTAGTGGCCGAAAATTGGCAGACAATCGGAGGCGAGACCTTTCCGGAAGATCAATGGCTGTGTGTGACCGCCAGACCCTTTCTCGAGGAAAAAGGTATGAAATTTGCGCCCCTAGAAATAGCCTCCCGATGGGCCAAAGAAGGAAATGCGCGCGGGGTGGTATGGGACGGTCAGTTTGGATGGCATGGGCTAGTATATACGGATATATCGAAATGGCTTGATAAAAACCCGGAATATAAAGCTAAGATCGGCCAAAAGTTAAATGATTTTACTCGATTCATGAGAAAGTACCCGATATATGACGGTACGGTTCACGTGTTACATTGTAAGCCCATCCAAGTTGAAAATTACAGAAAACTGTCGCGCGGAGAAAAAAATTATGACTGTAGACTTGATCTCGATCTATCCGAACTGGATAAGATACAACCGGGACACGCCGTGATCTACACCCTATTTAGGATCTCCCCAGAAAAGGTCGGGGTACCGACTTTTGAAAGGAGGGTTGCCGGGATTGAGAAGTTTAGATCAAAAAAAGAACTGCTGGCTAAGCATCCGAAAATAGAGATCACAAATTCCTTCCATATTCCGAAGTGGAGGCAGCGTTTCGCCGCTATTTTTGGAAACATGGTCTACCCCGAAAATGAACCGTACAGTCTTTTATGGTTCGAAGGTAAATAACCGTTTGTGTGGACTATTTGGGACGGTTATTATATAGTTGTTCAATCGTAAGTCTTGGGGCCGTCGATAAGGAAGCGATAAGATAAGAAAAGTTTTATTCATGTAGAAATATGATATGGCGAAACTAAATCAACCTAAGATGAGAGTACCCTACGGCTTCTCTGTTCACGGCAAGGAGGAGATTGATGCCGTGATAAAAGTCCTAGAAGGCAACACCGCTATCGGTGACCGGACCAAAGAATTTGAAAAGAAAATAGCAAAGTTGTTCGGGAAGAAATACGGAGTAATGGTCAACTCCGGATCATCGGCCAATTTACTTGCGTTAGAATTATTGAATCTTCCCCCGGGTAGCGAAGTAATAACTCCGATCTTGACCTTCGCCACCACCCTGGCACCAATAGTACAAAAAGGCCTGGTACCCGTTTTCGTGGACGTAGATCCGAATACATATATCGTTAACGTAGACCAGGTAGAAAAGGCTATAACAAAAAAAACCAGGGCTCTTTTTATACCTTCACTGATTGGCAATATTCCAAACCTGGAGAGGTTACAAAAAATAGCCAAAAAACATAAGTTATGGTTTGTCGAAGATTCATGTGACACCTTGGGAGGCAAATACAAAAACCGACCCACCGGGCACTACTCCGACATATCTACGACTAGTTTTTACGGCTCCCACATAATAAACGGCGCAGGTGGCGGAGGAATGATTTGCGTAAATAACCCGAAATGGGTCGATAAATTGGTGATTCTGCGCGGATGGGGCAGGCAATCTTCCCTTTTCGGAGAAAAAGCCAATTCCGAACTACTAAAAAACCGCTTTAAACAAAAACTGGCCGGTGTGCAGTATGATAATAAGTTTACATTCAGCGAAATCGGGTATAACTTTTTACCCCTGGAAATTTCTTCCGCTTTTGGGCTGGAACAACTGAAAAGATTCAAGAAATTTAAAGGGGTTAGAAAAAAACACTTCAACGAGTTATATAGATTCTTTGCAAATCACCAAAAATACTTTACTCTCCCCCAGCAAACCGCACACACAGAAACAGTATGGTTGGCTTTTCCTATAATCATAAAAAGGGGAGCGCCATTTACCCGAATGGAATTGGTCAGTTTTTTGGAAAAAAACAATATCCAAACCAGACCCGTATTCACAGGAAATGTGCTCAAACAGCCTGGATTTAAGAACATCCCGCACAGATTGTACCAAAAAGACCACCCTAATACAGAGCACGTAATGCGTAACGCTTTCGTGGTTGGAAGTCACCAGGGTCTCGGAGAAGCGCAGATCGACTATCTAAAAAGTAAATTTCTAGAATTTATACATAATTACAAGTAATTATTATGAAGGTTATTATTTTAGCTGGCGGATACGGAACTCGACTGGGAACAATCACCGAGGAGATACCGAAGCCGATGGTAATGATAGGAGAAAAGCCGATCATCTGGCATATAATGAAAATATATTCCCACTTTGGTTACACAGACTTTATAATAAGTCTCGGATATAAACAAGCTGCAATAAAAGAATATTTCCACAACTATCACATTCACTCTAACGATTTTTTAATAAATCTGGGTTCAAAAAAAATAGAGATTCATAACCATAATAACGAAAATAAATGGAACGTTTCCATGATCGACACTGGACTAAACAGCCTAAAGGGTGCTCGATTAAAAAAACTGGAAAAATACTTGGATGATGATATAAACATGATGACGTATGGAGACGGTGTGGCAAACGTAAATATAGAGGAGTTGGTTAAATTTCATAAGTCTCACGGGAAAATACTGACGATCACCGGCGTAAGACCCCCTTCACGTTTTGGAGAGATTATAGAAAAGGATTCGAAAGTTATTTCGTTTGAAGAAAAGCCACAATCTTCGGTAGGCCTGATCAGTGGCGGTTTCTTTGTTTTTGACAAAAGACTGCTGAAATACCTAACGGAAGATGACGACTGTGATCTGGAGTATGGAGTTTTTGAAAAGCTGGTAAAAAAGGGGCAGATCATGGTCTATAAGCATAAAGGTCAGTGGGAATGCGTGGATACGGAACGTGACCTGAGACACCTGAATAAGATATGGCAAGACAATAAAGCCTTTTGGAAGGTTTGGAAATAATCTTAACTATATAACACAGATGAAATGCAGAGCTTGTAATACAGAAGTAACAAAATTCTTTTCACTGGGAGAGATGCCTTTGGTTAATTCGTTTTTGAAGAAAGACGAATTAAAAAGCGAAGAAAGATTCGATCTGAGTCTCGGTTTTTGCAAAAAATGCTACCTAGTACAGCTCATAAAAATAGTCTCTCCCAAAAAACTGTTCAGAAATTATATATACCTCTCATCCAACTCGAAGATGTTCTTGGAACACTGTGAAAAGACCGCCAAGCATCTTGTTAAAAAATTGGGGTTGGGTAAAAAAAGTTTGGTTTTAGAAATAGCGAGTAATGACGGATCCCAACTTCAGGCATTTAAGAAAATTGGCGTGAAAGTGCTGGGAATTGATCCGGCTGTAAATGTGGTTGAGATAGCAACAAGAAACAATATTCCGACAATCGCCGAATTCTTCAACTACAAACTTGCCCGTACACTAAAAACTAAAAAGAAAATACAGGCGGATCTGGTGTTCGGAGCAAACGTCCTGGCCCACGTACCCGAAATTACCGATTTTGTGAAAGGTGTGAAGGTGATCTTAAAACCAAGGGGTACCGCCGTTTTTGAATTCCCCTACTTGAACGGATTACTCGAAAAAAAGTTCGACATCATATACCACGAACACGTCTTTTATTATTCCGCTATGGCTCTAAAAAACTTATTCGGTAAAGCCGGACTGGAGATCTATGACGTAGAGAAAACTCCGATGCAAGGCGGCTCACTAAGGATATATATTGCTCGCAAAGGTGTTTTTAAAACAAAAAAAAGCGTAGAAAATCTTATCAAAGAAGAAACCGCGGCCGGATTAAAAAACATCGACACATACCATAAAATAAATACCGGCATAGTAAGTTTAAAGAATGAAATAATTTCGACACTTAAAGACCTGCGGAGGAAGAACAAGCGGGTTGCTGCGTATAGCGCCCCGGCCAAAGGCAACATTATGTTGAATTATTTTGGTATTAAAGAAAATTATCTTGATTTTATTGTGGACAAATCAAAGACAAAACAGGGGCTCTACACCCCCGGTACTCACCTATTGGTGCATCCACTTGAAAAGATCTATGAGAAAAAACTGCATTACTTACTCATATTGTGCTGGAATATCAGCGACGAAATAGTGGAGATGAAAGAGCTGGAAAAATACAGAAAAAATGGCGGAAAGTTTATAGTTCCCCTTCCTGAATTAAAAATTATATAATTATACATATGGACAAATTATTCGGCGGTGCTTATAAAGGGAAAAAAGTGTTGGTCACGGGACACACCGGCTTTAAAGGCTCATGGCTATCCTTTTGGCTGTCCGAATTAGGGGCTGACGTCGTGGGTTATTCCATCGGCATCCCTACCGATCCAAACCATTTTCGGTTATTAAAACCAAAGATCACTGGCGTAACCGGTGATGTCTTGGATAAAAAAAAGATCCTGGAAACCATAAAGAAACATAAACCGGATATTGTTTTTCATCTGGCGGCACAGCCGATAGTCCGAACATCATATCTGGAGCCGATTAAAACCCTGGAAACCAACATAATGGGAACGGCAAACGTCCTGGAAAGTTGCAGACAGGTAAAGAGTGTTAAAGCTATAGTCGTAATAACCAGCGATAAGTGTTATCAAAATAAAGAACAAATATGGGGTTACCGTGAGACCGACGCCATGGGAGGAGATGATCCGTATAGCGCTTCAAAAGGTGCGGCAGATCTGGTCGCCGCGACCTATAGACGCTCGTTCTTTTATCCAAAAGATTACGGAGTAAAGCATAATACTCTATTGGCTACAGTCCGTGCCGGAAATGTAATCGGGGGCGGAGATTGGGCTAAGGACAGACTGATACCAGACATAATGAGGGCAACTAGTCGAAGAGAAACCGTAGTGATACGACGACCTAAAGCGACAAGGCCGTGGCAACACGTACTGGAACCATTGAGCGGCTACCTGAATATTGGATGGAAGTTGCTTGAAGAGAAGACGGAATTTGCCGATAATTGGAATTTTGGTCCGGATGAAAGTTCTTCTTTGAGCGTAGAGGAGGTCATTCATCATACTAAAAAACACTGGTCCGATATTAAATACAGCATAGAGAATGACAGCTCGGATTTTCACGAAACTCATCTTCTAAAACTCGACTCGACAAAGGCGCACATTGGTTTAAAATGGAAAAACGTCTGGGGCAGTGACAAGACGTTTGAAAAAACCGTCAATTGGTATAAAGAGTACTATAAAAACAAGAAATGCGTGACGAGTAAAGATCTTGAGGAATATGTCAAAGATGCGAAGAGATTATCTATAGAATGGTCAATAACATGATGATCACGGAAACAAAACTGAAGGGAGTAAAGATCATTGAGCCCGATGTGTTCAGTGATGAACGTGGATTATTTGTTAAACCGTTCCACAAAGACACAATGAAAAAAAATGGAATGATCGGTAATTTTGAGGAAAGTTTCTATTCGATATCGAATAAAAATGTGATCAGAGGGATGCATTTCCAAAGCCCTCCGCAGGACCACGCGAAACTGGTGTATGTTCCAAGAGGAAAGATCCTGGATATTGTTTTGGACATAAGAAAAAGATCCCCTACATACGGTCAATTCGTAGAAGTGGAACTGTCGGACAGCAACCATAAAATGATATACATACCGTCGGGTTTTGCTCATGGATTCATTTCGCTCGAAGACCAATCTTGCACTACATACCTCCAGTCAACCATGAGATCGGCGGAACATGAGGGTGGGATCCATATGAATTCTTTCGGCATGAAGTGGAATGTAGAAAAACCGATCATTTCAACGAGAGACCAAGCTTTTCCGAGACTGGGAGACTTTAATACTCCTTTTATCTTGCAATGAAAATATTAATCAGTGGAGCAACCGGGTTCATCGGAACACATCTCATAAAAAGATTACTTGAAGAAGACAATAGTCTGTATGCTATTGTCCGTCCTTCTACCGATATAAATGTTCTCTCTAAAAAGGTTACGCCTTATGTTTTTGATAATGACATTGACAGCTTAATTTCTTTTATGCGAACAGAAAAGTTTGACGGAATAATACACCTGGCATCCGTGTTTTTAGCCCAGCACAAGCCGGAGGAGGTAAGGAAACTGGTGGACTCAAACGTGGTCTTTGGGACATTATTATTGGAAGCCTCCGTAAAGAGCGATGTCCCTTGGTTCGTCAATACAGGAACATTTTGGCAACACTACCAAGACAAGGAGTATTCGCCAGTCAATCTTTATTCGGCGACAAAACAAGCCTTCGAGGACATATCCAAATATTACATAGAAATATCCCCCATCAACTTCGTCACCATAAAGCTATATGATACGTTCGGGCCGCTGGACACGAGACCAAAAATATTCAACCTGTGGACCAAAATAAGCAAAACTAATGAGGCATTGGATATGTCGGGAGGAGAACAAATAATTAACATGAACTATATCGGCAATGTAATAGACGGATATGTCAGGATGATAACCTTGCTTAAGGATGATTCGGAAAAAAAGATGTGTGGCAGATCATTCACAGTGCGGTCAGATGAAATACTAACCCTAAAACAATTAGCCACCCTTTTTGAGCGAGTGATTAACACAAAACTAAACATCAATTGGGGTAAAAAAGACTACCGGCCCAGAGAAGTTATGGTACCATGGACGCTCGGTGAAAATATCCCGGGATGGAAACCTCTGGTTTCCATAGAAGAAGGGATTAGAAAGACTTTTGATCTGTAAAATGACCAACGATATTATACTAACAATCGCCATTCCGACCTATAACCGAATAGGGTTCCTTAAAACAATAGTTGATTGCTTTATACAGCAAGTAATTTCCGGCGGACTGGCAAATACGGTCGAGATAGTGGTCGGCAACAATGCCTCGGAAGACGGAACTGGTGAATATTTGGATCAAATAATCATCCAACATCATTTTCTTCGTCGGTTCAACCGCCCAAAAAATCTGGGCTTTTCTAAAAATGCAGACTTACTGGTACATGAAGCCAAGGGAGAATACGTCTTGATCTGCGGTGACGACGATCTGATGCGGGCGGGCGCCATAGAATATTGCATCAAGTGCATACTGGAAAAAAGGCCAAACTTTATTCTGATCAACACCTCAAACATCACCTCTTTTGACAACTCTAATCATGATTTTAAGGTCATACTTGAAAACCGCTTACGGATAGACCGGGATTTCTTTATCGAAGACCTGCAAAAAGACCACAACCTCCTTAAAAAGGTTCACAACTGGCTATATCTCACCAATCTTCTCCCGGCGGTTATTTTTAAAAAGGAACTATTCATAGCGGAAGAGATCAGCGTAAAAAAATATCTTCGACCCGAAAATTTATACTTGTGGCAGGCCCAAGTTCTTATCGGGATCAGTAAATATGGACGATTTCTGATCATCGGACAATCTTTCGTGCTCCATCGAAAGAACGAGACCAGCTGGACTAACGACAAAAGGAGCGTTGTATTCTTTGATATATTTGACAACGTAGAAGTGGCAAATCTCATAAAAGATTACATACCGACAGAGTATCAGAAATATAAAAAGTTATATGCGGCATTTACCGTTGGCGGACTGATGCTCGAAACAAAAAACGGAAAGGGTGTGAGAAAATATGCCTGGAGTGCTCTCATCAGAAATCTGTGGATCTTTCCGGAAAACATCCAATTTTTATGTATGCTTGTGGCACCCACGGTAACCACCAAGATATCTCCGCAATTGCGCCAATACAAAAGGCTCCTCCTCAATTGATCAGTGAAATATTTTCTTTATATAATTCTTCAATAAGGCCGCCTTTTCAGAATATCGGAAAAGTTTTGATTTATACAGATAAGTGTATTCGTCCGCCATGTCCCCCCCGAAAGAAAGTTTAAACTTCATAATCCCCTCTTTTTCTTTGTCTGTGAGGTTCACTGTAGCCATATCCAGAGACCTAAAACCATTCGCTTTTCCCCAGAGACAAACCTCCCAAATAAGGCGCTTGCTGGCGTATCCTACGGTTTTATAGAGTTCCGGATCGAAGGACTTTAGGCGTTTGGAGAAAATGTATCTTATACGCAGATCTTTTCCCCCACTATCGACATATACCCCGGAAATGATCTCTTCATCCAAATAAGCAGAGAAAACCGTGGTGTCTTTCATGTAAGACTCCGGAAAAGGTACCCGGCCTTGAGAATACTCGAATCTTTTATATAAACGGTACGGTGCGGAGCCCTTGTCCCCGGACACAAAGCGTAAAGACGGGATTTTGTATGTTCTCCGAACTTCGTTTCTGGTCGTATCATTAAATCCCGAAAAAATATCGTCCTCACGTCGGGTCAAGTCGATGACCGAGGTTTTCTTTACGCCTTTTACAATATCTTGGAAGTTTAAATCAGATCTAGTAATTCCAACAAAAGAAGAATACCGCCGGCTTTTCACCGCTTCGATTATCTTATCGTCTTCAAAGACGATAAATCCTTTTTTGAAAAACAGTTTTTTTGTCTCCAAAATCATACAAGGGTCATATATTCATATAGAGTTTGACGGCGAAACTTCCGAGCTTGTCATGAGGCTCCGGAGTAACTCTTTTAATCCGGAACGGAAACTTAGAAACTTCCTCGAGTCTATTCCACCCGCTTGTCGTAGTCACCCCGTAAGAATACCCGCAACTTGTAGCCATATTCTCGACTTTTTCATTATAACGCCCGTAAGGGTAAGATACGGATTGCACTTTTTCTCCTATCTTCCCCTTGAGCATCGCCTTAGAAGCGGAGAGTTCATTAAATAGCTCCAATTCCGAAAGTTCTGTCATTTTCTCATGACTTACTCCGTGTGATCCTATCTCTACTCCGTGGTCCACAAGCAATTTCACATCTTTCCAGTCGAGAAACACCGGCGTTTCGTTGTTCCTTTTGAAACCATACTCTCCGCGCATTTTGTGGATTTTTTTCTCTCTTTCTTTTCCGGAAAGTTTCTTCATCTCCAATATCTTTTTTTCGGCCTCCGCTTTAACGACTTTCCCTTTTAACATCCTCCTCATAAGAAGGGTCCATAGAAAATGCGTTTTTTCGACAAGTCCCGTCGTAATAAAGACCGTTGCCGGGATTTTATATTTTTTTAATATCGGCAAAGCATTTACAAGTACATCCTTAAAACCGTCATCAAAAAAAACGATGGTGGGTTTTCGAAGTTTTTTTATATCCGATCGGCCTAGGTCGGAAAAGTGAATAAACGAGTGTCCATTTTTTTTCATAAAGAGTAGTTGTTCCTCAAAGTTTTCCACCGGAAGCGAAATATTCCAATACAAATCCTGCCATAGTTTTTCCTTATTTTTTGAATCATAGATGCTGTGATAGCCCACACAGAAAAGTTTCTGCGAATTCATGCTTCCAAAAAGTCGGGCCAGTCCGGAAATATATGCCGTACCCACGACCACGCTTTTTATTTTTTTCTTGATGTATTTCACTTTATAAACTTTACAGACTCAATTATACTTTTGGCTCTGGATTCCCAGGTATAGCCCAAAACACGATTATAGGCCTTTAGGGAGAGGTTATCGACCAATTCTCTATCATTTAACACCTTTGTAATACCATCCCGTAATTGACCTATATTATCAGGTTCTAGCAAAAGAGCACTATCCCCCAAGGTTTCGATAAGAGTAGGCAATTTGGTCGAGATTATGGGGCGTTTTGAGGCCATATACTCAAATATCTTCATGGGCGACATATAGAAGTTATAATGCTCGTTTTCCGGAAAGGGGGCAAGTAAAACGTCGAAGGCCTTGAGGTATACCGGAACCAGTGAATGCGCCACACGGCCAACAAACAAAACCCTTTCTTTTATACCCAGCCTTGAAACCAAATCACCATAAAAATCTATGTCTTCTTTTGTCCCGCCGACCAAAACAAAAATAATGTCCGGGTTTTTTATTTCCGATAAAGATTTGAGCGCAATATCCACCCCCTTCTCCATACCAAGCGTTCGAAGCATGCCAACATATCCTACTATTTTCTTATCCAAAGGCAGATTTGTTTTTCTCCGAGCATCTTCTTTTGATATAGAAATGTCAAACAAAGGGAGGTTCACCCCGTCGGAAGCAACTATTATCTTGTCCCCAGAAATTCCGAATTCAATTAGACGCTTTTTTATGAACGATGTTAGGACGATAAGTTTTTTTGATTTTTTCCAAATACGAAGATGGAATGGTCTTATTTTTTTAGGCAGAAGATGCAGTTCCAGAACGATATTGCTAAAAAACAAACCTACCATCTGTTCCCTGGTATACAGAACATCATATTTTTTAAAGAGAAGATATATCTTTGCCGATAGAAGAAAGGTTAAAGTTTGAATCAAGAAAAATATATTTTTATTATTCAGAAATATTAAATCCAAAGTCGGCAGTTTTTTTATGGAAAAGGTCTTTTTTATTCCATAGTAATCGAAGGGGTCTTTTTTTATTCTATTTATCCTCGATGGCATGACCAACTTGACATCATGGTTATTGGCCGAAAAAGCTTCGCACATCTGCATCACTTGTAGACCATGTGCGTACTCGGAAGGTAAACGCGAATTTGATATGTATATGAGTTTCATTGAAAATTAGAAATTGAAAAGTGAAAATTCTTCTTAATCATTTGATTAAGAAGATGTAGTATCCACTGACTTGATTGGTAGTGAGTTTGCCGGTTATTTTGTCCAGAAAATATGCAATATTTTCGAGTATCTTAAATCGACCGAGTGGAGATAGTCTTACCAGTGTCCCTATCGCGCCACGCACTGGGACCATTTCAATTTTAGAAAAATCCTTGAATAACAGGTTCAGTGAATCTTTTGTGTATCGCCAATAATCTTTGTAGTATGTTTTTTCGGCATGATAGTAGTAGAGAAACGGAACATATATAAAACAATGCCCTCCGGGTTTTAGGACCCGGTACATTTCTTCAGTTGCTTTGAAAGGATTCTCGATGTGCTCAAGGACCGCCAAACAAACAACAGCCTCTTCAGAATTATCCGGAAAGGGCATCTTGTGAATATCGCCGACAATGTCGGGATCATAGTCCGGAACAGGATCCATTATTAAATAAGATACTTTTTCCAAAAGCGGTAGCATCCACATTCTCTCTGGGTTAAAGCGATTTCCCTTTTTTTTGGATATCCGTAATCCGCCACCAATATCAATTACCCTCTTCTTTTCAGAGAGTGTTTTGGTCATTTTTTCTTTGAAAAATACATCCCAAGGCCTCATACTCTTCATTTTACCTTATATACGATAATATTTCCTCCCGCATAGACTTGATCCAAGAATTTATATGTGCCAAAAACTTTATCCAAATCGACATATGTGAGATCTGAAATATCGAGAAGAACATAATCGACAGAGTAACTCTTTATCGATTTTTCAAAACCGGCTCGCCTTAAGTCCGTGTGCTCTTTCAAAACCCTATCCACATTAGATGAATCCATCAGTACATTTTCCGGATAAGATTTTCTCGTTATAAATTGTAAGATTTTTCTTCTCGATTCTTTGTTTTGATATGGATCAATAAACCTGTTTGGCCAGATGTCCCGATTCCCATAAATATTGCTTGACTTTATATCGTCGAGATAATGCAGGATGATCCATCTGTTCTCGAGCTCTGTATCCGGCATGAGAAATATGTTGGCACTGCTTACGTAGTAGACGTTATCGTGCGTGTAAACCGGTATGAGAGAGTTGAGATCTTTTCCTAAGGCATAGACCGTCGAGTCCGGAGAAGTATTTTGGCTGAGCCACGCCATGACGGGAGAGAGGCGCTGTAAACTGCTCACGTCCTTAGGGGAAGATATTATCCTCAAAGCATATATCGCTTCGCCTTTTTGTTTATAGAGCACGCCGGCGATAATAATAACGACCACACAGAGAAGAGCCACGCCATACTTTGTCGGTTTTCTAAGATCGATCCTTGCAATAGACGTCGCGCAAATGATAAAAACGAACAAAATCATAACCGGATACAAATGCGGAGGAAACTGAAGAGTTTTGCCCGTGATGACGTTCTGCCAGTTCAGGATCACTCCGCCTATTACCAAAGAATATCCTAAAAACATCGTTTTTTTATTGTCCGAAGTGATGTTCTCGGAATTTACTTTTTGAGCCAGGTAGATAATGGGCAGAGAAACAAGCATGAGAAAAACATCAAGGAAAGCACCCGGTATGTGAGTTTGTATAAAGCCGTTTCGCAAATTTGTCTCGGCAAAAAAGGGACTTACCGCAAGCTTTCCGAGGTTCAGGAGAAACGGTATAGAAAATAGAAGGGACGGAACGAAGAAAGAAAACCACGCTCTGAGCCAGTAAGAAAGATCTTTATCCAAAAACAAGAGCCAAAACGTGACGAGTCCGTATATGACAACGATAGTCATCCAATAAAAAGGATAGATGTATACCAGAACCCCAAATATTACTGAAAGAAGAACGTTGTAGGTCACAAGTTTTTCGAGCGGATGCTTTTCTTCGACGATACGCCAGACAACATATAGGCCAAGAAGAAGAAATATAAAACTTAATTGCGGGTTGACCGGGCGACCGAAAGAAGAAACGAAGGAAAGAAAGAAGAGAAAAGTCGTGGCAAGGGATATTCTTTTTGAAAACCGAGAAGATCGGGTAAGCCTCAATATCAAAGCATAAAACACAAGCACAACTATAAACGGCAGAACAAAGTCGTTTATAGCGGCGGCTAGGGTTATGGATATACCGAAGATCTTGGCGAAATAGGCGTAATAAGCCGCTCCGAGAGAAGGTTGGGTGTACGGAGTATCTTTATAACCCGCGATGTAAGGATTACTCATGGCCAAATGGCCATCATATACTTCTCGTATTTCAGCCAGGTAATGGTCTTCGTCGTCGCTCAATATGGGATAGATTCCCTTGAAGTTTCCCGGCCCGAGCTTTTGAACAGAGAGTATGGTAGGCAAAATAATGATCGCCCCTAAAATGCCCGCCAGAACGACCGCTTGCCAGTGTTTGAGAAATAAATTCTTCATATATTACATCTTAAGCCTAATCCTGATAATTTCCACCAGCATATTCAGCATTCCTCCAAATGTTATGTGGCTTTCCGTGTTGTTGACCCAGGTTATAGGCATTTCTTTTATTTTTAATCCATTTTTACGGGCAAGCGCCAAAATCTCTATATCGAAAGCCCAGCGGAAAACGGTTTGCTGTGGAAAAACGATCCTGACGGCTTCCGGGGTAAAGGCCTTGAAACCGCATTGGGAATCGACGACGCCGACGGGCATTACAGTGTGTATAATCGTCCTGAGAGCCCATCCTAAAAATATTCTGACTTTCGACTGCTTTACGGCAATGTGTGAACCGGGAATACATCTTGATCCGACAACAATATCCGATCCTTGTTCAAATACAGGAAGCATTTTGAAGATTTCCCCCACTTTTGTGGAGTTGTCGGCGTCCATAAAAAGCCTGACATCTCCGGTGACAGAAAGCATCCCCTGTTTTGTGACAAAACCTTTGCCGTTATTGTTTTTGTTGTTGACAAGGGAAAGTTTGGGTATGTTTTTTATCAAATCCTCCACCACTCCGGCGGTATTATCATTCGATCCGTCATTTACTACCAGAATTTCGTAATCAAATCCTTGTTTGGACAGGGTGTTACTAATATCCCTTAGGGTTTCCGTGATGCGTGACTCCTCATTATATGCCGGTACGACTACTGATAATTTTTTCATCCCGTTTGAGATAGGAAACCTCTCAAGCGATTCCTGAGATAGCGCTTTCCATTTCCTGATTTAAGTTGTAGTTCTCTCGACCTTGCATCACTTTCATTCATACAAGCCTCATAATAAATTATTTCGTACGGTTTGTCTCTCTTTGTAAAAGTCGATTTCCCTTCATTATGTTGCTTGAGACGTTTCCGTAGATCATTTGTACTACCTGTATATAATCTACCATTTTTCTTACTTTTTAATATATATGTGTAATACATAACTATATAATCTCTTACGGGATTCATTTCTTTCCTATAAAGTAAATGTGGCTTGCGATATTTTCAGCAGTCGGGAATCTATATATTATATAATCGAGATAACATAACGGGGCAAACAAAATCAAAAAAATCATAAACCAAATCTGCTGTAACCTACGGATACCGAAAGAAAGAAGCATGGAAAAGAATTCGGCTAAAATATAGTTTAGACCTGCCCCGGGGCCGGAACGCATACCGGCATCCACTTGCTTAAAATCCTTGAACTGCTCCCGTAGACCTATGTGGCTCCAACGATAATAATCATATGGTGAAGCGTGAAAACTGAATACAAAAGGCACAACTATGTAAACAATACCTCCGGGCTTTAGTATTCGATGAATCTCCCTTACTACCGCTTCTGGGTCTGGAATATGCTCCAAAACCTGCTCGCAGATAATACCGTCAACCGAACTATCTGAAATTGGTAAATTAGCAATATCGGCCACAAAATCAACATTTTGGAAGGGATAAAAATCTATGTTTACGACGTCCGAACGGACAACGGTCACACCGGAACCCAGATTTAAAACTATATTCCCCACAGGAATTCCGGAGATCGCTTGTTTTGCACTCTTACCAAGGAAAGATGAGCCTATAACGTGCCAGATGAAATAAAAAAGTTTAGGGTGACTCTTGATCCAGTTCTTTACAGTGTTTAGAAACAAATCCTTACTTTCTTCGGTAAAACCAGTACTGGCTTTTTCGGTAAAATAAATCTTTCCATCATCCACTCGAAAATTCGGCCAATCTTTTTTAAAGGAAAGCTTCTCAAGGGCTCCTTTTTTGTCCGAATTTTTTGTCAGACTATCGATGTTTAAATTAAACAGGTTTTTTATGTCCATATTATTTATATAAATCCTCTGTATCTCTGACCGTTTTTCCCCATGTAAAACCACTGGCCCGATTAAGACCCAATTCTATCATTTTTCTCTGGAGCACTCTATCGGTAAGCACCATGTGCATTGTGCCAGCTAATCCACTTATATCAAGTGGATTAACCGTAATCACCGCATCTCCCCCTATTTCGGGCATAGATGTTATGTTGGACGTTATGACCGGCACACCACTCGCCATAGCCTCCACAACCGGAAGACCGAAACCTTCATTGAGGGAGGGAAAAACAAATAATTCGGAAGCAGAATAAACAGCATTGAGGTCTGCTTTGTCCACAAAATCAACGAACCGTATGTCTTTTGAGAACGTTGCTTGTTCCGCGATGCCGTATTCCGGAACTTTGTTATAAGCCCCGCCTCCGACGATAACCAGTTTCTCTGTGCGATTCGGGTTGGTTTTTCTCATAAGATCGTACGCTCTGATCAATCCTCCCACATTCTTATGCGGTTGCAGACGGGAGACATCCAGAATGTATGGTGAATCGATTTTATATTTTTGAGAAACGATACTTTTTGCTTCATTTTTATCCATCGGTTTGTAGTTTTCGCCTCCGCCTAGATATATTGTTCTGACCTTTTCTTTTGGGAAACCATAATGTTCTACGACTTCCTCTTTGCCAAAATTGGAATCGGCAACGATGATATCTATAGAGCGATAGAAATGTTTCAGCACGAAGTTAAAAACCGAACGCGAGAATATGAAGTTTGTCGGCGCTGTTATATCCCCCGCCCCATGAACAGTAACTATTATTTTCTTCGCAGGAACTAACCAAAAGAACGGGTAAACTCTCGGATGAAACCAGTGGACGACATCGAACGGATTTTTTCTATACTTCCAAAAAAATAACAATTGGGATACAAGCCTGCCACCGTACGGCAATTTAACTTTTGGCATAATAATTTCATTGGCCTTCTGGTACAACGGATCAGAAACTTTGTCGTAATGGACTAAGTAGAAATCAAACTCATTACTTGGTAGCATACCTTCTATAAGTTTCCGAGTGTACAAGGCACTGCCCTTTGCGGCCCTATTATCCATAGCATAACTCATTAAAGCGATTTTTGGTTTCCCGGTAGTAGATTTTGGCATTGCGCTTTGCGCATGGTAATCCATGCTATGCCAAAATTCACTACCGGGTTTCATGTTCTTTTCCATATCGTTACCTTTTCTCCAAAATAACCAGGATGTGTGGAAGGAACGCTTTATAGGATAATCCAAAAAAGCCGAGCATATTTTTAACAAATTTTTTGAAACCTTTTTGCGCCTTTCCCTCTTCCGGCAAAAGATGCCAAGAGTAATCCCCCGATCGAACTCTTCTCAGTATACGAAGCAAATCAAAGTATGTATAAAAATGAAGATTATTTTCCGGAAGCGGGTTCCTACCAAGCATCCGTATTATGAAAGGCCGCAGAAAGCCCGGTTTGTATGTTAGAAACCAAATACCTGTATGAGTTTCTTTCCAGGCAAGCTTGTTCGGGAAACCGAGATAAAGCTTCCCGCCGGGTTTTGTCACACGCAGTATTTCCGATAGGTACAGCTCCGGATCTGTCGTGTGTTCTATAACGGAGACGGAAACGGCGTAGTCAAAAGTATTGTCAGAAAAAGGCAGTTTGGATCCTTCATATAAGGAGAAATTAACTTTCACCCCGTACTCTTTGGCGTAAACGAGCGAAATATCATAAAGCTCTTTTTCTATATCGACACCGTACATATCCGCACCGGCCAAAGCAAAAGCTATGGAAACACCTCCCGGACCGGAACCCACATCGAGGATCTTTTTCCTTTGGACCTTTCCCACTCTCTCCTCAAAGTCGCGGACGAGAAGCTTTGAATCCTCGATTTTATTCGCCCAATCTTTGATGATCTTTTCTTTTTCCGGAACGGAAGCAAGTTTAAAACGCCTGTACACATACTCCCTGGCGATAGGTTCTATGGAAAAAGTCATGTCGGTTAATTTTATCACAGAGAAGACCTCATCTCAAAAATAATGGCTGAGACGAATAATAAAATTTTGAGGAAAAAATAGAGGATGAGACGCGAGGCATATCGAGATATGTCGAGTGGCGAAACTCTATTTTTAACCAAAATTTTATTATTCGATCAGTCAAGCTTTTTAGAATTATCATACCTGGCGTTTATTTTTTAGATGAGGTCTAGTATCTTACTCACGTGATTTTGTATGGAAAAGTCTTGAACTTTTTCATAAGCAGAGGCACCAAGTTTTGCTCGCAGATCGGAATCTTCCGATAATCTTTTCATCGCGACGCTCA
>Ga0209542_10005914_pt1 | contig 24077 bp, 31 predicted proteins | sample RifCSPhighO2_01_FD_184028 | JGI IMG/M metagenome (GOLD analysis project Ga0209542, IMG submission 184028) | Soil microbial communities from Rifle, Colorado - Rifle CSP2_plank highO2_0.1 (SPAdes) (version 2) | ecosystem: Environmental > Terrestrial > Deep subsurface > Rock core/Sediment ...
TCATAATTATCCGCCATACCATCAATGGCCAAACCCTCTACGGGGTCTACGGCCACCTGCGCCCCACCAGTCTCGCCCCGGTCAATACTGTAGTTTCCCGCGGCCGGCAGATAGCCGTCCTGGGTACCGGGTACACCGCCCAGACGGACGGCGAAAGGCACCACCTCCACTTTGCCCTGGCCAAAGCCAACACTCTGGCCGGTTACGTATCCATTCAATCTGCCTTGTCCGGCTGGCTTGACCCCCTGTCCCTATATTGAGGTTACCTCCCGCAGCTCGAAGATTTGACATGCCCGGTCTGGCCGGCCGCCACAAGGAGTGTTACTTTGGTTGCCGGTTATCCCACAGCCCTGCTTTGGGTGCGTACGGATGCGGATATAAGTCTCCGATTGTGTATTTTTCTATTTTAGGAAATGTCCAGCCATCTTTCCCCTGGATATACTGCATCAGGATCACAGTAGTTTCCGGTGTTCCGTGCGTCCAAATGAGATGCCGGCACGTTCCGCACGGCGGCGTCCCGTTCTCCTGGACTTCCGGCACCGGGTCAGCTATCACCACGCTTTTAATTTTAGCTTTATAAGACTCCTGCAATACCATATTGGCTATGGCGCATCTCTCCCCGCAGACCGAAGCGTGGGGAATATTCGCTTCATACGCCGCCCCGTCATACATTTTCCCGCTGTGGGACAGCAGGAAAGCATACAGCGTGTCTATGCCGCCGTTGGCGTGCCGTATCCGGTTGTATCTGCCAATAGCCTCTTTGGCGTATTCCACCAGTCTGTTTTCCTCAGGTGCTAAATCTAAATCCATGTTCCTTTATAGTATCAAAAACACTTACCTGTCGTTCTGCTTCACCAGACCTTCTCTTTGTAACCTTCTTAAAATGACTGCATCGGATACCTGAAACAACGCCGGCAAGTCCTGAACAAAAGGAGACAGCACCTCCGGGGGTTCAGATGAAGGTATTCTGCCCAATCTTTTTCTTAATTCATCCAGTAATAAATCCTGAGGTACTAATACCAGCCCGGCAAAGGTCTGAGCCTGTATCTCAATATGGTTGTATATCTGGTCGTCCATCCGGTCATGAGATGTAAAATAATCCTCAATGCTTTTTGGACCGTGCTTTTCATACCATCCCCGATGCAGGACTAAGTGACCGATTTCGTGAGCGATCGAAAACCTCGTTCTTTCGGGATACTTTACAAAACAGTCGGCATCCAGGGTTATTTGGTCAAAATCGGAACTTATGAACGCGTCAATTCCCAAAAGTAATTTGATTCCGGGGACGGCAAAGAGGGCGATGTGTATTTGGTACTCAACTATATCTTCAATGGGGACTGGAAGACGGTTTGTGGGATGATATCTTTTCAGAAACTCAACTGCCGCTTGTTTTACATCTCCATACCTCAAATCGGGACCGTACATAATTATTCCTGGCCGTCAGCATTCAGAAGGTCTATTAGCTGCTTAATTTTCTTTTTATCAAGCTTCTTACCCCTGGCTGTCCTGTAAAAGGCGGGAAGCATGGACAGGATATTAGGAGTCTTTAAAATGTCTTCGGGGATTTTACCTTTTGCGGCGTGGGCCAGATCAAAAAAGGTGACCCACTCCTCACTGTCGCGTTTAATCCTCAAGGCAGTTGCATAGCCGGCCAATTTTTCTTCATCCAGAGTAGGGGACAGTATGTTTCTTTCCAATCTGCTGATGTTACCGGGATCAAACTGGTACATCTCGCAAAACTTCCGCAGCGTCAGCCTTAACCCGATCCTTTTTTCTCTGAAAAACTCTCCAAAAGTCATATTCGTGTAATGTTCGGTAAGTGTTGTAATATTAATACAACAGTATCAAAAAGTCAATCAGTGGTCTTTTGGTAAAAGCTTTTTCAAACTGCCTATTAGGCCGGAGGGAGCGGACGGGAGAGTAGTTTCCAGGGTTTGGGACATTTTCTGCCATAGTTTGTCGAGCTCGATGATTTCCGGGTCGACCTGCAGGGCGATTTCGTTGATCCCGGTCAGGTTCAGGCCGGATAAGGAGCGCACCCGGGACAGGGCTACATATCCCATGCCGTAGGCAAAAGCGCCGGATAGATTGATCTCCGCCATGTCCAGGCTCATGCCCTGGCTTTTATGAATGGTGATGGCCCAGGCCAGACGCAGCGGGATCTGGCTGATGGCCGCCAGGGTTTTTCTTTCATCCCGTAAATCCCGGATTTCCCAAGGCTCAGGCTGGACGGTGATCTTGAGTCCGGTTTTGGTCACCACTACCGGGTAGTCGTCTTCAAAGCCGATCACCTGCCCGACCGTTCCGTTCATATAGCCACAACCGGGATTGTTTTTGACGAACAATACCTTGGCCCCGGCTTTCAGCTCCAGTACCGGAGGCGCCAGGCAGCCGCGCTTGAGTTGTTCGATCAGTTCTGCGTGGCCGGATTCGCTCATGTGATATTCACGGGACTTACCCGAAAGCTGTGCCAGTTCATAGTTATTGACGGCGTCGGCTTGAGCATTGTGGGCAAACAGCCGCGGAGGTTTGATGTGACCGGTGATGGGCTGGTTGAGCCGGGTGCTCAGGACGTTTAAAGTTCTCTGAGTCACCCCGCCGCTTCTTATAGCTTCCAGCACTTCCAGGTAGTCTGCATCTTGCTGCCGGTACTGGTAGGTCAGATAGCATACATCCGGCATCAGGTTGCGCCAGGTGTCGGACTTGAAGGCAAACTCGGCCTGAGGTTGGTCATCTCGGGATATGGGCGGCAGCTGGAAAAAGTCCCCGCACAGGATTACCTGCAGACCGCCAAAAGGAAGCGGAGACTCCCGGATCGCCCGGCAGACACTGTCCACCATAGCCAACTGCTGGGCGGCCAGCATGGAGATTTCATCGAGGATTAAAATATCCGCCGATCCGATCCGGCTGGCCAGGGTGAGCCGGGTGGCCATGGATTTGAGATTCATTTCTTCCGGGGAGTTTTTTATGCCGATACCCGACCAGGAATGAATGGTCATACCATTCAAATGAGTGGCGGCAATGCCCGTGGAGGCCGTCACGGCCACTTTCTTATCTTTCTCCCGGGCTTTCTTGACAAACTCCTTCAATACATGCGTCTTGCCGGATCCCGCCGCCCCGGTCAAAAACACATTACTGCCTGAGAGCATCACCTTCAAAGCCTTCTCCTGCGTCATAGTCTGTCCATAATACCAGCCAAAGCCAAAAACCCATTTTCAATGTTTTTTTCTCCGGTCATTTGCGGTCTTCATACTCAGCTTGCCAGCAGTTCCCGGAGGGCCGCCTGGTATTGGATCCTGCGGGATTCTTCTCTTTTTGGCTTGGTGTGCTCGTGGCTTTGGTGCAGCAAGGTCTCCCCCCCGATCAAATTTTCGGAAACATACAAAATGGCCGCAGCCGGGATATGAAAAAATCTCGACAGGGCAAACATCAGCGCCGTCTCCATCTCCACTCCCAGGTACCCCTCGCCGGACCAGTTCTGCACATCTTCCGCCGTCTCGGCTAATATTGATTCGCAGGTCATGGTTTTCCCCTCCCACACTTTTTGGTCTGCCGGAATTGCTCTTTTAAGCCTCTGATACAGGTCCTGGTCCGGATAAAACATTTTATCCTTAGCCTCCGGCTGATACTTCAGCGCATTGTCATTGCCCAGAGTGGCTGTCGGCAGCACAAAGTCTGCCGGTTTTATCCCGGGTGCCAACCCCCCGACCACCCCCATGAGAATATTTTTTTTGGATCCCAGAATGCTGGCAAAATGGGCATAGGCAGCCATCATAGCCGTCCCCATTACCGGCACATACCAATACTTCTTGTCATTGCATGTGAGCTCAAACGCATGCCCCAGGTCCACATCCTCAAACCGTTTTATGGCACACGTCACCCCCAGGTCAGCCACGGCTTTTCTGAAGTGCGGCAAATGCCTTTCTTCGGCATACAGATCCCACACCCCGCAAGCCAGCAGGCCGCTGACGCTGTAATCCTTGGGGAGCTTCAGCGTTCTGCGAAAATCATCCGCAGTCAGCGTGGTATACACACGTAGATATTATCAGAAACACTCACGACTCTTTGGTATACTCTGGGTTATGGCAGACAGAAAACATCCCCAAGTTGAGGAAGAGATCATGGGTCAGCTGATAGCCTATGCCATGGACAAGATGGATAATCACGGTGCCTACCCCTTTGCCGCTTTTGTTGTCAAAGACGGGGTAGTCATCAGTCGGGCCTACAACAGCAAGATTAATCTCTACGGAGACAAGACGACTCACGGGGAAATGGAAGCTTTGACCAAAGCCAATCGGGCCCTGCTTCAAAAACACCTGGTCATTTTAGGCCCGGGCTACGAGCTTTATTCCACCTGCGAGCCCTGCCTGGCCTGTTTTGATAGTGCCCTATGGGCGGACATCAGAAAATTTGTGTTCTCTGTCGACCATCATGATTTTCCCGACTATTTCCATGACCACCCTTACAGTATCGAAGACTACGAAACCGACAATCCTGGTGAAATCTCGGTTGTCAGGCAAGTTCATCACGAAGATGGGCTTGGGTTATTTCGAGACGCTAAGCAAAAATATGGCTGGTGATCGGCTGGAGAAGCTATTAGATAATTTGTTTGAGTTCGCCCAGGAAGTTATGGACAAACACGGGATTTATCCATATGTCTCTTTTGTCGTCAAAGACGGCGTCATCGTTTCCCGAGGCTACAATCGGGAGCGGGAAAGCCGCGACGTTACCAGCCAGGGAGATGTGGTGGCCGTTCGCGCTGCCCAAGTGTCTCTAGAAACCGGAGATTTATCAGGTTACACCCTGGTTTCGCTGTTTGAGCCGACTATTCTAGGTTTTGACGTCGCTCTTTGGTCGGGCATTCGGGACTTTGTGTGGTGCATCAACTCCACCTCACTCCCCAAGCATTACAACAAATTGAAATACACCCCCCTGGATTATGCCCAAAAGCACCCCGGGGAAATTACCATCAAACACGGCTTGCGGGAGCCCGCCGGCCTGGATCTGGTCAAGCAGGCTAAACAGCACCAGCTCTACCCCGACAATCTTCTATAACGTTCCCCCCCCCGCTCTTTAGCTCCGCGTCAAAGAGACAAAACCATCCGCACGGCAACGGTATAATCCCTTTATGCTGAACATTTATTTAGTCCGGCATGGGCAGGATGCAGACAACGCCCACTCCATCTTAAATGGCCGGCGGGATCCGCCCCTAACCACCAGGGGCATTAACCAAGCCGGTGAACTGGCCCAAAAAATTAAACATGCCGGCCTGCATTTCACTGCCATCTATACCTCGCCGCTCAAGCGGGCCCGCCAAACAGCCCAAATCATAGCTAAAGTGCTGGGCGGGCCAAAACCTGTAAAACTGACTGACCTTATAGAACGGGACTTCGGCATCATGGCCGGAAAGTCTCATACCCAGATCGAAGAGCTTTGTGCTCCCGACATTCTCAAAACACCCACCATCACCTATTTTCTTTCGCCGGAAGGCGCCGAGACCTTCCCTCAGCTCATTGGCCGGGCCGGGAGACTGCTGGGCCATTTGAATGAAAAACACCGTGGAAACATCCTTTTAGTCGGCCACGGGGATTTTGGCAAAATGATCTATTGTGCTTATTACAAATTGGACTGGAAAGAAGTCTTAGCCATGTTTCATTTCGGCTATTCCGATCTCCTTCTCATGTCCCCAAACTCCAAAGCCGAAGACGTGTATGTTTTTCGCTCTCCACATAATCTGCCGGCCCTGTAGAGGGTTCCCACTGTTGCAAAACGCCTGACCGGCCTAGGCGATATCTTTTTTCATCTCTTCAAATTCTTTTTTAGTGATTTCCCCCTTGGCGTAGCGCTCTTTGAGAATATCCAGGGCCGCCGGCCCTTTCTGGGAGCCTCCGTCCTGAAGCCCGGTCTTCGCCCTGGAGGATTGATATAATCCGGGCATGATCAACGATCCCGCCTTCGTCCGTCAGGAGCTGGAAAAATCTTTACAAGCCTCCGGTTTTAAACTGGGCCCATTAGAGGACCTGGGTCGCAGTTATTTAGGCCAGGCTACCAAAGACAATACTTCTTACCACGTAAAAGTGGCCAAATCCAAGTCCGAAAACCTCCGCCTGCAAAACGGTACCGCTTTCAATCAGGCCCTCGCCAAACTTAAACCTCCGTTTTCCCTTCCCGAAGTGGTCCTTACCGGCACGCTGCTGGCCGATTTTTATTTTAAAGTCGAGACCACTCTCTCCGGCACACCCTTCGCCGTCCTAAAAGCCGGTATCGGTAAGCTGCAGGTCGACGATCCGGCCTCGTACTTTCCGGCCATTCGTGAAATGATCACTTGGCTGCAGCGCCAAAAAATTACTCTTCCGTCAGGCTTTGACCAGCAGCTCCACGCTTTTTTTGCCAGAAATAAGCAGACAGCCATTTCCACCATGATCTCCTGGAGTTATAACTCTACGCCCCGATTCTCCGATCTGTTAAAAATCGTTCAGGCCAACGAGTCTGCTTTGGAAAAAATTACCGTCCACCAGGACATGACTCCTATCAATGTGATTGTCACCGGGCAGGGAAGGGTTGGCCTCATCGACGCGGACCTGGCGGAAACCACCGGCCCCAAGTATTACGATGTAGCAGAATTTTACAACCGCCTTTGGACCCGCGTTTGCCGGCCCGATCTGGCCCGGCAGTTTTTAACGGAAGTGATATCTCACCTGCCGCCGGATAAGTCTCACTTCTATCACTCGCTACTGGTCATCCTGGCCGTCAGGTCAGTCGGGAATTATTTTGAAATAATGCAAATAAAAGACAACCAGGCCAAACGCATTGAGTTTGCCAAAACCTTCGCCGATCACATCGCCGATAAAGGGTTCCTAAATTAGCTTTCACACACCGGGAGTGTGATTCAGTTTGGTTTATCTATCATGTTGTAAACATCGTTTTTCTGGTAGAAAATGAGCAATATGAGCGTCCTTCAGGATATTTACACCCTCTTTCCGGTTTTTATGGCGGATATGGTGGAAAGACTCACCCCCTTGGGCCTGACTATAGATCAGTACCCCCTCGACCATGTGTGTTTTCGGGTATTCACCCTGCCCGAGTTTGAAGCCTATCGCGACCACCTTACCTCCCTGTCTGTTTTATACACCACTAAGTTCTTTCATGACCGTTACTTTCACACCTTTGTTCTCAAAAATCCGCTGACTTACAATTCTATCGCCACCCCATACCTCGAATTCTCCCAGCCCGGCGGCAGCGACGCCTACTCCACCGGCTTCCAGCATCTGGAATGGCACACCAATACCCCTTTGCAGTCCCTAAGCTCTCGTCCCGGGGAGCTGCAAAAACTTATTTTTACGGGCAAATATGACAATGAAACCTATCTCAAATGGCCAGACAAAATCTGTCTCAAAGTCACACCCACCCCCGTCATCACCAAATCCCTCCTGGAAAACGATTCCAAAATTAATCTGGTGGGTTGACTTTGCACAAAACCAGGATATAGCCAAAAAATTTGCTTGAGTCAAAGAAATAAGCCGCTATCTTATAAGACCCGTTTTCCAAATCCACACCCAGAGCTTTAAGAGAATCCAGTTCCCATATGTCTGCTACGGCTATTTTTCCGGACTCAATACTGATTTTCGTTTCCTGAGATTCAATCAGCTTCTTGTACTCCGCGATAGCTAGTACCGGCTCAGAGCCGGAAACCAACCTGATTTTTACTCCAAACGTACCGTCACCACCAGTGCCGATAAATAATCCCCTGCCTTCACCCTCCAGTTTTCTCAACCCTTCATCGCTGATGTCCTCGTCGCCTGTCACCCTCTTACCCGGATCTCCTGCCCCGACCACTCCGCTCTCCACGCTTACCTGGCCTTTCACTTCCTTGAGAATTGCCGGGTCAGCAATGCCTTGGACCTTCAGCCATTCAAACATCACCGCCGGCAAGTCCCGACCTACATGTTCCGATGATCCCGCCTTTTTTTCCACCCTCAGAATTTCCAGACACACATCCAGATTCTCCTTGGAAAGTCCTCCGCTTCTGCCGGCCCACCCGGCAAAATAACCAGCCTGTTTTAACCATTTTATTTTTGTCCTGGCGTCCGTTTCCTGATCATATTTTTGCCAATAGTGTCCGGCTAACGTCATTAGATCATTGGCTGCCGCCGACTTTGGCTTGGCAAATATCTGCCTCTCCAATTGTTCCATGTCACCCATGGCCGGATTATACCCCCCCGCTTAGCCGTCACAGGCCGAGCTGTTAACGCCCCTGTGAGTTTTGACCCTATCTTCATAAACTCTGCCCGCCGAGTCTATGGGTACTAAATCCAGGTAATGCCAGTCATAATCAACCAGCTCCTTCACCCGCGCTCCGTTTGAAAAATACAGGATTTCCCTGGGCAGATACACGCCCTTCTGTTCGGGAATACTGCCCTGACCATCCGATTCTTTGGCGCTGAAAAAGTAAGTGCTTGCCGGCAACTTCAGGTCAAAGTACTTATTTTTAATTCTCACCATTACCAAGTTTTGGGCTTGATACTTTTCCACCCCGTCCAAACTTTGGGGCACAGACGGCGTATAAAATATCCGCTCGCTCTTGTATCTGGGGATAGGCACATGCAGGGGATTTCCCGTGTGGTAGTATCCTCCGTCGCAGAAAGTTCTCGCATCATACCTGTCCAGTTCAGGGAGCGCCGGGCAAACGTCAACAGCCTGCGCCGGCGGATTGCGGCTCACATAAAAAGCTGTCTCCGCTTCTTCCCCGGCCAGCTTTATCTTAAAAGTATGTCTCCCTTCAGCCAGCGCCTGACTTGGCCGGTAAAAAAACAAGATCGGCGGAAAATCACCCAGCTTTTTTTGCAAACATTCCTCCGCCGTATTTAGCGTCTGATTGCTTGTCCCGGTATCGGGTAACTCACAATTTACTGAAGGGTACTGGGCTGCTCCGTATACCTCGGTTACTGGCTGGCCATCAAAATAAAACTCTGCCCGCTGCATTCTGCCGGGGATAAACTCCAGATACGTTTGCAATTCACCGCTGTAAGGCGATTTGAGCTGCTTCATCTCGCCTTCAATTAGCATCTCACTGTAGTCCACGATCTTAGCCATAATGGTCGGCCGTTTTTCCTCAATTTGACTGTCGGGCAGTGGGTAAAGGGGCAAAATGTTAGCCTTCGAAAACTGCGGGTCATCAAAATCACACCTCTCCCGGTGATTGGCCTCTACCGCATATTGGTGAAAATAATATCTGCTGCTGTCGCTGGCATAACATCCGCCCGACCCGGCAAAAGTGCCCGGATTGGCACCGGGAATCACCCCGTCCTCATAGTAAACCCGGTTGATGTCTTTGCCGTAACTGGCCGTACAACCGCTCAATTTGAAAACTTGGAAACTAGCCGCCTGGGCCCCCGCTAACAAATTTGCATAGTAGTAAACCTGGCGCTTATCCTTGGCATATTTGTCATCCACCACCCGAAAACTGGCTGGCTCGGCGTTGGGCAACTTCTTAAACGGATGTTGTAAATAAAAGACCGAATTTTTGTCTTTACCGTAGTTTCGGCCAACCACTTCAAACGTGGCCGGGTCAACACCGGCAATGACATTTTGGCTGCTGTCGTAATATACCGCCCGCCTGTCTTTCCAGATGCTGCTGGTCACGAGCTCAAAAGTTTCCGGATCGATGCCCGCCAATACCTCTCCGCTTTTATAAACGTGGTTTTTATCCCTGGCAAACACGGAATAAGTATCCCCAGGGCTTATCACATCAAACGTCGCCGCATCCGCTTCAGTAATCACCCGCCTGACGTACCATACGGCATGCCTGTCCTTGTAATACCACCCGCTTAATGCCTCAAACGTGACCGGGTCGGCTCCTTCCAGCCGCACATCATAGGAATAAATATGTTGCCCGTCCTGACTCAGCTGGCTTCTGCAGATTTCCTCAAAACTTAATCGCTCACTCTCAATCGGCGCGCCCGGCATGGAGCACAAGAATCCCCCGCAGTTGTCACATCGCCTATTCACATCAGCCGGCTCGCCGGGCGGTGAGAGTGCCTGTCGGGCAGGCGCATTGGCTTTGTTTTGCCAAATAAGCAGCCCATAACTGACCATTATCAGGGCCACAGCCGCCGCCAAAACAACAAATTTAAAAGGCTTGTCGGGCATTACCAGCTCACTATAGGTAATCTTAGGTATTCTATAGTCATCATAATTATACCGGTAAATGCCGGGTCTGTTAAAATTCAAGGGCATGAGCTTATTTAACTTATGGCAGGTAATAAAAATTGGTCAGGGGAGGTGACTGCCCACAGCAACGCCTTGGATTTGGAAGAAGGAGTGTTTACCTGGGACGATTCTGACCAGATTGCCCGGTCACTCCTGCACTCGGCCGAAGCCAGCGAGCGGCGCAAAGCTCCGCCTTTTCAGTCCGCCATGTCCATGCTCAACTTCTACATCAACCGCGCCGGAAAAAGCCTGCTCGCCCATCGCCGGAAGATCCTAAACCAGGCTAAAGTTGCCTTCCGCCGTCTGGCCGGTCAACAAAAACGCCTCCCTGCTTCTCCTGCCCTATGCCCTCTGGGTGGGCTTTGCCGCCGTCCTCAATTTTGCGATCGTTGTTCACAACTGATCCCTGTGCGTATAATGACACGATATGAAAGTTTACCAGGCCGGCCGCGAGTCCACGCTCCTCGCTGATATCCGCTCCGGTAAAAAGAATGTCGAGATCCGCCTCAACCGGGATAAATTTGCCCAGTATTCTCCCGGGGACTTAGTCAAAATCCGCGAAGACGTTTACCAGGAAGGCACGGTGGTGGCCTCCTATCCTGACCAGCTGACCGTCCGCATCGAAAAAGTCGATGACTACCCCAGCTTTAAAGAAGCCCTGGACGCCGTCGACTTCAAAAATGTCTTTCCCCGGGCCGGCTCACTAAAAGATGCTCTGGAAGCCTGCTACCGCTTTTACACTCCCGAGGACGAAACCAAATTCGGTGTCCTCACCATTTACATCACCCTGGTTTAGACTCCTCCTCCAGTTGCACCTCTCCCGGCATTCCGGGAGTTAGCCCGGACGTATCTGTCAGGCTCACTTCCAGTGTGTATTTTTTGCCTGATGGCATAGGGTAGGGGAGTCGGGTTTTGCCAGTCACCTCCCGGCCGCCCGCCGAGACTTTGACCTCCCGCGCCCCAGGTGTACCGGCCGCCTCTTCAGGTTCCAGTTCCACCGCCAGTCGCAATGAGTCTCCATCCAGTACCCGGTACGCGTTGGAAGCCGGGGTCACATACAATCCCGTCCGGTTATCTCCATCTTCCACCACTACCCCGTTTACCGGGCTCGTGAGATCCGCCATGTCCACCCGCATTTTAGCAAGTTCCACTTCTTTGACGGCGGCGTTCAGACCGGCCTGTTCGGCTGTCTTTAAATACTTGGTAATATCGTCTCCCGGCTGGGGATTTTTCTGGGCAAATATCTCAAAATCCGCCCGCACTTTCTCATATTGGGCTAGCTGTACCTCCAGTTCTTTTTGCCAGACGGTCCGGTCCAGACTGGCCAACACCTCCCCCTGTTTAACCCGGTCACCCCGGCGCTTATTCACCCGGGCCACCTTCCCAGAGTAAGCAAATCGCACCTCAATAATATCCGCCGCTATCGTCCCCTGATAACTACCTTTAGCCACCGCTTTTAGTATACCCTAAGTCCGCTCACTCCGGGACGCGGGAGTTCTCATGCAGCCAGGCCTGCCAACTCACCTTCATGGTCTTTTTCTTGTCCGTGCGCAACCGAGCCTTGGGCCAGAGCCAGCCACTGCTCCGCCGTCAGAACCCTATCTCCTTTCGGTGCCGCCAACGCATGCACAAACACACCGCACAGGGCGCAGTTCAATTTCACCTGCTCTATCTGATCGTCGGGCACCGTCTCAATTTTGGCCGCCATTATGCTTTAGTTCATGCCGCCTTTCAGATTTTTATTCAAAAAGTCCAGTGTTTTGGCCCAGGCGTCTTTGGTTTCCGCCGGAGCAAAGCTAGCTCCCGACGGATTGGCAAAAGCGTGCCCCACCCCGGGGTAGAAGTAAAACTCATTCTCCACCCCCGCCTGGTCCAAAGCCGCCTGAAACGCCCGGGCATTGGCTACCGGAATCGCCTGGTCGGCTTCCCCGAATATGCCTAAGACCGGCCAGGTAATATGCTTCAGTTTGGCTTCATCAGTGGCCGGTTGGCCGTAATAAATTACCGTGGCCGACAGTTTGGGGTCAGCCATAGCCATCTGTAGCGACTGCCCGCCGCCGAAACACCAACCCAGGGAAGCCACTTTTTTTGCCCCCTGGTCGATCAGATACGCCTTGGCCGCCGCCATGTTTGCCAGGGCTTCTTTTTGGTCCAAAGCCGCCACCTGGCTTCCGGCCTCCTGGGCCGTGGCCGCCACCTCTCCGTCAAACAGATCCACCGCCAGCACCCGGTACCCTTCTGACGCCAAGATATCCGCCATGGCCCGGATGTTGTCATTTAATCCCCACCATTCGTGCATCATCACCACCCCCGGGTAGTCGCCCGTCTCCGTCGGGGCCGCGTAATAACCCTCGGTATTTTGGTCATAGGCCACCTCGGCTCCGGTAGTCGTCAACGGTCCCCGCATATCTAGTAGTTGCGAGTTAGTCAGCTCGATAGTCGGCTCTGCCGTGGGCTCCACCGCCACCTCAGGCTTATTGGTCATCCGGTTTACCACTGCTCCTCCCGCAATTATCGCCAGCGCTATAACCATCAAAATCACCTTGCCCATGTTTTTCGATACTAGCCAAATTACTTCTTCCGGTCAAGCCGTTTTTTTGTAGGCGTGGATTGCCAGCCAGGCTAGTCCGGCCGCGTAGGTTCCCCCACCCCATAATCCCCAATTGGTCACCGCCACCCCCGTCATCACCAGCCACATTCCCATGGTAGTCAGCCCCTTAGGCCACCCCGGTATGTTGTCCGCCAGGTATTTCCCCAGCCGGGCCGCTTCCATTACCCCCAGCACCCCCGCCGCCCCCAGAAATATCACCGGGATAGTTCCTGACAGTTTGGCGAAATGGCTACCCAGTGTCAGGGCGTGAAACACCACCAATATTCCCACCAGGTACACCAGCCGGTGCAGCCTTTTCCATCTGGCAAACCCCAAGCTTTGTATCGCCCAGTCCGTGGAGGTCGCCGCCATGGCCGTGAGTATCATCAAGGCCGTGGTGGAAGCCGCAATTGCCGTCCATGTCCTCCCGTTCCAAAACCTCATCAACCCGAAGCCCCCCAGCTCTCCAAAAAAAGCAAAATAGGCGTGCAGCAGGCCAAAACACCACGCCGACACTCCAATGGCCCGGCGGGCAAATATGTATTTGCCTTTCCCAGGAAGCTGGGGAAAAAATCGGGTTACCGGCGTGGCCATCAGCGCCACCCACAAATACGTCACTGTTAAGAAGGCGTAAGTTTGCGTCAGTTTCACCACGTTGCCGGCAGCCGTCAAATACACCCCGCCGGCAACTACCCCGGTCAGTCCCAAAATCCACCACCGGATATTATTTACCATCTTTTACCTGTTTTTCCAATAATTTCAGGGTTTCTTTCTTGGCCTCTTCCACTGTCTGACCCCAGGCCTTGGCCGCTTTATCAAAGGTTTTATTGGTGATATTGTCGGCCTGCCCCATGTCATCGTCGGGGTTGCCGCACCCGCAGTTGTAGCACATTCTATCCTCTCACCTCCTTCATATTATTAATAACTATCAGTGCGCCCATGCCACCAGCCCGTAGACCGCTCCGATGCTAACCAGCATGGGCAGCACCACCCGCCACAACTGTTTGTGTCCCGCGTGGTGGTGCAGCTCCGGTACCAGGTCCGAGGCCGCGATATATATAAACATCCCCGCCGTCAGACCCAAAAGTATCGGCACCTGGGGCTCAACCGCTCCTCCCAATCCATACCCCAAAAGTATTCCCGGCATGATAGCCAGCGACTGGGCCACGTTCACAGCTACCACCCGCACCCTGCTCCAGCCCAAATGCAGCATTACCGAAAAATCACCGATCTCCTGAGGCACTTCATGAGCGGCAATTGCTAGGGCCGCCGGTAATCCTAAGACCGGGTTGGCCGCGTAAGCGATCCCGATGGCCACTCCGTCCATAAAGTTATGCAGGCTATCACCTAATATTAATAAGTAAGGCAGGGGTTCCATGTGCTCTGAGTGTTCATGGCCTTCGCGCCGACCGCTAAAATAGCGCATTACCAGCCGCTCAAATAGGAAAAAAGTTACAAACCCGGCCAAAGTAGCCACAAATACCGGGTGAGCTTCCCCCTTTATCTCAATAGCTTCGGGCAGCAGGTCCAAAAATGCCGCTCCCAAAAATGCTCCGGTACCAAAAGAAATCAAAGGGGTAATCAATTTTTTGGTTAAGTCCGGCTTCCACAAAAGTAGCAATCCCCCCCACAAAGACAGCACTCCCCCTATCAAGCTGTATAAGAAAAGATCAGTCATGGTGTGCTTTGCATGGTGGACACAACCCGAAAAACTCCAAGTTATGTTCCACCTGAGTAAATTTAACCATGCCGGCCACCCGCTTTTCTACCATGCCCAGGGCAAACTCCGCTTTTTGGGCATCTATTTTTTCCATCCGGCCGCAACTCCGGCAGATAACATGGTGATGGTGGCCCGGCCGCTCATATCTTTTTTTGCCGTCGCCCGTCATTACCTCCTGCACCTCACCCGTCCGGGCCAATTTTTCCAGTTGTCGGTACACCGTCGCCCTGTCCGCTCGGGTTTTTTTTATAATCTCAGCCGCGTCCACCCCGCACCCGTTTTGGGCGATTATCTCCATTATTTCCCGTCTGGCCGGAGTTTGTCTTAGCATCTGCTTATCTTAATGCGACATAGTCGCATTTGTCAATTCCACCCCATTCGGTGGACCAAGTCCATAAATTGGGGGTTATCCAAAGACACTTGGGGATAATACAGCCGCACCGGAGTCCGGCTCCACCACGCTCCCGTCCGTTTCTTTTCTTCGGGCGTGGTGAAGTGATATTCATATAGTATGGCCCGTACCATTTTCGGCGGCCGGTCCCCAAACGGGTTTGCTTGCATCAAAGACAGCACACCTTTGTCTCCCAGGAGCAGCTTCTCCATGAGATGCGTCAGCCAGGGGTGCTGGTTGGGCGTACTGAAGGCCGCAAACCACATCAGCCAGTCCAGGCGCAGATGGTAAGGGGCGATCTGTGGCGGCATCTTTTTGACATTCCCCGGCTTGCCCCCAAATTCATATTCGAACCACCGGGTATTCTCCCTCACCTTGGTCTCATACGTGCCTTCAATCACTACTTCATACCGCGGCCGGGTAATACTCCCGAACGCCCCGTAGGTGTTTACCAAATGCAGCGGCTCGAAAGACGCGTTCATAGCTTGGGTCGGCGACAGCAGGTTGATCACAATCCGGATGGACAACAAAGCTACCAGAACAGCCAGCACAATCGTCGTCGTGTTGTGCCAGGGCAGGACCACCAGATTCTGGGGAACTGCGATATGCAGAAATTTTCCTAAAAACTGGTCTGAAAACGCCGGGATAGCCAGGATGAGTGTCAAAAAATTCAGGTACGCCAGGTTGCCGGATGCAAAAATCATCCCCATCAGGCCTAAAGTGGCTAAGCCCCCGATGGCCGCAATTCTGCCCCTGAAAAACAGGGTCCATGGCGCCGCCAATTCTGCCAGATGGTTAAACACTACACCCGCCTGATGTATCCATTTGGGCGACTGGTGAAAAAACCATGATAAGGGATTGGGCATGGGTTGGGTTTCATAGTGGTACACGAGGCAGGTCAAATCCCGCCAGCAGGCGTCGCCCCGCATTTTGATTAACCCCGCTCCGAACATCACTCGAAAAAGCAGCCACCGCAGCAGCCAGATAACCATAGTCGGCACCGCCGTCTTGGCGTCACCTAAAAAGATGGTCAAAAAGCCGGCCTCGGCAAGCAGGGTCTCCCAGCCAAACGAGTACCAGGTTTGGCCCACATTTACAAACGATACCTGCAGGATCCACATGGCCCCCCACACCGCCATCGATACCCATATCCCGAATCTCTCCGAGATACCGGAGATGGCCAAAATGGCCAGGGCCACGCCCATCCACCCGGCCAGCAAAAACGCCCAGTTTTTGGGCGCCAGGTAAAAAAGTGACGGCGACTGCCAGAAACTGATCCGGCGCACAAAATCCCCCACGGGCAGCAGCCCTCGCTCGCCAAGTAGCGGCAGCCACTGGTGCACCACGGTCACAAAAGCCACCAGATATACCGCCCCCAATGCTCTCTGCCACACCATCCGGGTGATATAAAACGTCTCCACTCACCCCATTGTATACCGGCACCTAACCCTTCCGGCAAACCCTCCCTCAAATCCCAACCCCGACGGTAATGCCTGTGAAAGTGTAAAATTAAGTGCACATGAGTGGTGACGCAGACTCTCCGGAAAATCAACCCAAAACTCCTGAGCAACTAAGTCAGGAACTCGCCCAGGCGTCAGCACCAGGTCGCAGGTTGTTAGACAGGGCATTGGAAAGACAGCGAGATGGTAGCTACTCGGACCCGTACGTTGAAGCAAAAAATCTTCCTCGAGAGTACATAGCCGCCTTACAGTCTCCCAGAGATCGTCCTCCAACAGCCGAAGAAGTTGCCGCCGCCCGCAAAGCTTCTATAGGTATCGCCGTCGAGACAGCCTTTCAGACTCTCCAGTCAGTCCCCATTGACCGAAGAGGTAACGACAGTGCGGCCAGTCTATATAAATTGAATGATGCTTTAAAAAACGCCGCCGGATTCGTTATGATGAATGAAACCACCCACCCGGATTTATTGGCCGAAGTTGTTAGAGAAAGCATCGCCAGGAGAAGCCACGTTTCTCCCGACCAGATCGACGTTTCCCCTGAGCAATTAAAGCTCCGAGGGAAAAACATGTTGAGTAATAGTATCAAAAAACTAACTCGGGCCGCGGACGATGCCCAATCTGCCAAAAAGTTTTAACCACACCCCCAAACACTGTTACCATCAATCTTCCGTGAAAAAGTTCCACAGTTCGTCGGTAAACACCAGGCCCTTGATCGATCCGTAAGCCGAAATTTCCATTAAGCCCCCCGGCCAGATGTGCGCCCGGCCATTCACACTGTAGGCCGTAAGTAATCCCTGATTGCAATCCGGGTAAGTTATTTTGGTATATCCCGGTGGTTCTTCCCTGTTTTGTTTTGTCCCGCACCCGTCGGCCGCCGCCCAAAAAGCTTGAGACTGGGCAAATGACCCGAACTCAGCTATCGACACACCTAACACCCGGTTGTGCCCGCCGCCAAACGGCACGGCCAGGTCTTTTTCCCCATGGGCCATGATCATCTTTACCCCCGTCTTCGGCCTCGGCAGACGGAAGATTTCCTCATCCTGGGATCTTTTACCGGACACGGCTCCGGCTACTGCCGCAAAACCGGCAAATTTCTCCGGCGTCTGGGCCGCCAGCCGGTAAACGAGCAGCGCTCCGTTGGAAAATCCTACCGCGTAAACCCGTTGCTCATCGACAGGCCTCTCCCGGGCGATCTTCTCCACCAGCGCATTTACCCAACCTACGTCATCCACCCGCAGGTCTACGGCCGCCCCGCAGCACGACCCGCCGTTCCACGACAGTTTGGCGTCGTCTGTTCCCGCCAGCCCATAAGGGTAAGCTACTATAAATTTTTCCCGGTCAGCCAGGGCCGACAAACCGGTATACACCTCCATCAGCCACGGTTTATCGCCGTACCCGTGCAAAGCGATAATCAGCGGCGCTTTCTCCTTAATGCCCCAGGGCACATGGATGCGGTATTGCCTGGTTATTCCATCCCACACCATTACCTCCTTCCGGCTATAGAAAAAACCAAAGAACAACCCCAAAAGTATCAGCGGCAACCCCGCAATCACCGCCCATGCCCAGACTTTCTTCATCACCCTTACATTATATATGCTCACCTCGCGCCCCAGTTCTAACACCCATCGGGTGATATAGGTTTACACCTGTTATCTAAAATCTTCTTCGATTCCGCTCGGCTTTGCGGATTTGATCCTCGGTCATCCCGAAATGGTGGCCGATTTCATGCAGGACCGTGGCTTTAATCTGCTGTCTGACCGCCTGCATATTGGGCCAGAATGCCTCCAATATCGGTCCGGCGAAAATGGCTATTTTGTCAGGTAACGCCGCGTTGTAATGCCCTCTGGCCGTGTGTGGCACTCCTCGGTACAGACCGAATAAGTGATACCCGCGTCCCGCCCGTCCTCCCGCCAGGTCCTCCTCCGTGGGCCAGATCTCCGCCACGATCTCCACATTAGTCAGGTTTTTGGCAAATTCCTCCGGCAATTCAGCGACAGCCTGCCCGACCACCTCTTCAAATTCCCCAAAGGTCATGCCTCGTATTGTACCGCACTGTAAAATGACCTCCAGACATGGAAATAATTTTAAGTGGAGGGCTCAATAAATACTCTTGGGACTCCTTGCATCAGTCCGTACTGTTTACCTATGCGGTGCAGATAAAACAGTTAGTTTCCGCCGGTAAAAAAGTGGCCTTCGTCACTCTCGCCAAACCCGATAGGTTTTATGACCTGATAATCCTGCCCACCTACGGCAAAACAGTAGAAATCATAGACTGGTCAAATCTTAAAACTGTTGATTGGTCAAGTTATGACACCCTTTTTCTTCTTGGCGGCGAAACTCGGGATCTCCACCGGGGGTTAGTCCGCAGCCGCTTTTCTCTATCCGCACTCAAACCATCTGCTATTCTGTTTGGGGACAGCGCCGGAGCCATGGTCATGGGCTGCTACTACTACGATGAAACCCACGTAACAGCAGGGGTACAGATAAAATATTATCGTGGCTTTAATCCCCAGAGTCGTTTAATAGTTATCGTCCACGCCAATAATTCCCACTATTCCGACAGCTCCTTACAAGACCATATCCGCAGATTTGCCATGCTTAAAAATCTCCGGGTTTTTGCCCTGGCCGAAAATCAGGCTAAACAGTTGGAAGAGGCTACAGGCGAACTCGTCGAATTCAAAAAAGGGGACATTTTTGGGTCTTAATTTCGATTGACTTCGGGTAATATTTGGATTAGTATTTTTCCATGGGTTACATCTTCCTGGACGAAAGCGGAGATCTGGGGTTTTCTAAAAACTCCAGCAAATGGTTTCTCTTCACATTAGCCTTGGTATCAAGCCCCAGGTCATTAGAGCACATCACCAAGAAAGTTTGGAGAACTCTCCGGAAGAAACATCAAAGTCTGAGCGAACTTCATGCGTACCATTCAGACCATGCCACCAGAAGGCGCATGTTTACAGCCCTGTCAGAGTTGGAAGATTTAGCCATCATGTGTATCGTCCTCAATAAACAAAAAGTCTATATCGATTTACAAAACCAAAAGAACTATCTATACAACTACACCGCCAACATCCTACTGGACCGATTGTGTCGCAATACTCATTCTGCCCCAGACAATAAAATAAACTTATTTGTCGACCGCAGAGATACCAAAAAGAAACTGCGAGAGAACTTCACCAAGTATCTTACAGATTCCATGCTCAGTCGGGGCAGGGGCGGATTTAAAGTCACTCTTCATTCTTCTATCGACAACAAGTCGTTACAGGCAGTCGATTTCATATCCTGGGCAATTTTCAGAAAATACGAAAGAGGGGACTATGAGTTCTATGAAATTATCAAATCCAAAATCGTTGAAGAAAAACTGCTGTTTACTTAAAAAGAAAGCCCCTCACTTTAACGGGGCTCCATTCGGTACCCCAACGCGAGAGGTCTTACTTCTTTAAAAAATATTCTACACCCAAATATTACCCAGAGTCAACAATCACCACCCACCATGGCTCCGCCAACACTCTTGACAACCCAGCTCGATTCTTTCATCTCCCGCCTGGGGAGCACGCCGGCTCCTATCCATGCTTTTAATATGTACTCCTTTGATTTGGCGGCCAATGCCGTCCGTCGCCGTAATTTGGGCTTGTATTTACGGCAGATGCTGGAAAAACAACCGGAGGCGCTGCTCGTCGGCGAAGCCCCGGGCTACCGCGGCTGCCGCTGGACCGGCGTCACTTTTATGAGTGAAGACATTCTCCTGCGCGGAGTCGAACCCGTCGGCATGTTCGGCGCCCATCGTGGTTACTCGACCACCGGCGAGTCAGTCAAACCCTGGAAAGAAATCTCCGCCACCATCGTCTGGAAATCCCTGGCTAAGCTCAAGCACCTGCCGGTTCTCTGGGCCGCCTATCCCTTTCATCCCCATAGGCCAAACGAGCCGCTCACCAACCGCCCGCCCACCAAAGAAGAGCTCAAACTAGGGGAGTGGTTTATTAAAGAATTAGTGGCCATTTTTGCTATTAAAAAAGTTATCGCCGTCGGCAATCACGCCGAAGCTACTCTGACCAACTTAGGCTTCACTGTTCCCAAAATCCGTCACCCTGCCAATGGCGGCGCCAACCAGTTTGCCGCCGGGGTGGCGTTTCATCTCAAATAGTGTATACTCGCCATACTTCTCATGAATAAAAACGTTCTTATCGCCGTCGTCGTAATCATTCTACTGCTTCTTCTGGGCGGCGCCTATTTTGCTTTCGGCCGCCGGCCCCCCTCTTCCACTACTCCGGCCGGCCAAACCCAGGTACCCGGAAGCACCTCCGCTCCCTCCGCCAAAAAATCGCTTAAGGATTTGATTTCTTTAGGCCAAAGCCAGCAATGTTCATTCCAGGACGCCTCCGGTAATTCCGGTACTATGTACGTCTCCGGCGGCAAATCCCGCGGCGACTTCACCTCCGGGATAGACGGCACCGCCGTCAAATCCCACATGGTCTACGACGGCCAGGCTGTCTATATCTGGATGGACGGCCAGTCCCAGGGTTACAAATCTGCCCTGGACACTGTTGCCCCCACCGGCGCACCCACTACCCAAAAAACCATGGACGTCAATCAGGCCCTCGATTACAACTGTACTTCCTGGTCCGGAGACTCTTCTCTGTTCACCCTGCCGTCCGGCGTAGAATTCTTGGATGCTTCGGCCATGATGCCTAAACTCCCCACTGCTCCGGGTGACACCTCCGACCAATGCGCCGCTTGTGAGCAGCTCACCGGCTCCTCCCGCACCCAGTGCCGCACCGCTCTCAACTGCCAGTAATTTCTGATACAATAGTCTCATGCCTGCGGATTTACTGAATCAATGGTACGTAGTCTTACCCCTCGTCGCTTGGGAAGCCGGTTGGAAAGGTTACGGTCTCTGGAAGGCCGCCAAAAATAGCCAAAAATATTGGTTTGTCGCTATGCTGCTGGTCAACTCTCTGGGTATTCTGCCCATCGTCTATCTCAAGTTCTACCAGCCAAAAACCCCCGAGCCGACCACACCTTCGCCCACTTCTTCTCCCAAACTCCTGGCCTCCCATCGCCGCGCAAAGTAATCGAGCCTGGTAAAAATACCTAGGCCCATAATCTGTCAGGAGCAAACTCCTCTCCCCGGACCAAGGCTTCAGAAGCTACATGTTTAATTACTTTTAGGAGCATATCATTGGGTATCATCTTATGGCTGGATACCGGGTTTTCTAACACTAGCGCGTTAGGGATTTTTGCGGCCGCCCCCCGGCCCACTTCCTCTACGATGCCGTCTTGCAGGCCATAATAAATCACCGTCGGGACGTGGGGGGGAAACAGCTCAGCCTGCCTGTCCCAGGCATCCCCTGCGTCGATATGTCTCAAGTAAGTGGCCGCTGCTTCCCCAAAATTTGCCAGCAGAAATCTTTTAAACTCATCGCCTGATCCGGCAATATCTGCCAAAACCGGCAGCAATTTTTCTCTTACTAACCTCATTTCATTACTGGTCATAAATTTTAAAAAGCCGGCGATCTGCTCAGGGTATAGGTCCCATCTGGACCTGGCCGGTCCGCAACTCCCGATATATGCCGCCACCCTCTCTCCGTGTCTGGCCACGAAGTGCCTGCCGGTTAAATCGCCTTTTGAGTGCCCGTAGATTATTACCTGCTTGCCCAGCAGGCCCCGTCTGTCCAGCTCCTCGCTCAGCCAGTCAGCCTGGGCCTCAAATGTCGCTAAATTACCGGCAAAAGGCGGCCAGTCAATCGACTCATTCCTTATGCCGTTCTCCGTCAAAAAGTCTGCCGCTGATTTCACATCCACGCTTTGGCTGTTCCTGCCCACACCCGGCAGAATAATTACCGTGGGAATCTCCTCGGACTTTATATCATGCTCTGTTACCTTCTCGTCCACCAGTCTATAGAATTCGCCTCTGGCTTGTTCTGGTCCGTTAAACTCCGGCTCCAGGCCTTCCAGGTATCGTAAATACCTTGTTATCGCCTCCGAAGTGTCCATCGCGTAGCCTTCAGGGTTAGGAATAGCTACTCTTTCATTTTTAAATTTTTTAGCCGAGCCGTGAATAACCGCCTCCAGCGGGCTTAGTATTCTCCCTCCCATATTTCCTCCCTCCCGAGTGTTGATAGACGCCTCCAGGATTTCACCTGCCATGTGTTCCAGATAAAAGGCCTCCGAACCGGGCGTGGTGAGGTACTTGGTTTCGGCCGAGTAGCCGCCAACTGCCCGGACCTGTGACATTCTGCTCACATCAAACACAATTTCCGCCCAGGTATCTCTGAAGGCTTTTTCAGCCCCTATCCCGCCGGTCCTCTTCTCAACGATCTCTTTTATCTCAGGGGTGTTTAATACAGATTCTTTGGCGTCAGCCAGTATGACTCCCAGCCGGGTCAGCTTTCCGTTCTCCACTACCCCTCCCAAAACTCTCAATTTTTCATCCACCTCAACTGACTCTGGATCATTACCCATTATTCAAAAAGCCTTTCCTTCCCAGATTCTCATAAGCCGTATTATTATATATCCATGGCCCGCCTGACCTACCAGCAGCTTATCGACCGGCATCTGCAAATTTTGAAAGGCCTCCAGCAGCAGTCCGGCTTGTTTCTGGCCAGTAAACCTGGCACCTGGTACGCCAAATCCTGGCTGCGGGACAATTTTTATGAGACCTTGGCTTTTGAGATCGTCGGCGATTGGAAAACCGTCGAGACCACTTACAAAGCCATTCTCAAAATCTTTTTGCGCTACGAGGAGAAAATCGACTGGGCCATCCGAGAAAAACCCCGCTACGCCCATCAATATATCCACGCTCGCTTCGACCCCGAAAGCTTTGATGAATTCTGGGAAAACTGGGGCAACAAACAAAACGACGCCATCGGCTGCATTCTCTACAGGATCGGCGAGCTGGAGACCAGGAGCCACCGCTGTATCTTAAAAACCCCGGAGCACTTCAGGATTATCAACAAGCTGGTCAAATATCTGGAGTCTATCCAGTATTGGCAGGACCCTGACTCCGGCATCTGGGAAGAGGGCGAGGAACTGCGGGCCTCCTCAGTGGGCGCCTGTGTGGCCGGCCTCAAATCGATAGCCACCGTCCCCCAGATCGAGGTCCCCCTGCACCTCATTCACAAAGGCCAAATGGCCCTAAATCATCTCCTGCCCCGCGAGTCCCAAAGCCATTTTGTGGATCTGGCTCTCCTCACTCTTATCTGGCCCTATGACGTGGTCACCGAGGACCAGCGGGACAAAATTATAGAAAACGTGGAGTATCACCTCAAGCGTGAACGGGGAGTCATCCGTTACAAAGGGGATCATTACTTCAACAAAAATCCCGACGGCTGGTCCGAGGAAGCCGAGTGGACCTTCGGCCTGTCCTGGCTGGCTATTATCTACGAAAAAATGGGAGATCTGCACAAAGCCCGGGACTTAATCAAAGACTTGATCGCCGACGACACTCCCGAGGGCCTGCCCGAGCTGTATTTCAGTAATTCCCCGGAGTACAACGAACACACCCCTTTGGGCTGGAGCGAATCCCTGTTTATCGTGGCCCTTAGTGAAATGCAGCGCCAGGAGACTCCTTCACAAACTCAGCATGTACAGGGCCAAAGCTGAGAGCGTAATCCCCGCCACTTTGATGGCTGTCAGTTGCTCTCTCAGGAAGATTACAGCTAGGATGGCCGTCAACGCCGGAAACAAGGCCGTCAAGGGAACGGCCACTGA
>Ga0209542_10005916_pt1 | contig 24074 bp, 25 predicted proteins | sample RifCSPhighO2_01_FD_184028 | JGI IMG/M metagenome (GOLD analysis project Ga0209542, IMG submission 184028) | Soil microbial communities from Rifle, Colorado - Rifle CSP2_plank highO2_0.1 (SPAdes) (version 2) | ecosystem: Environmental > Terrestrial > Deep subsurface > Rock core/Sediment ...
GCTGGTCCGTATTTCGCCCCCAGATACTGCACTTCCATACCTCTTTAGAGTTATTGGGCTTGTGAATGCGTTTTTGATGTTTTTCAATTTACTTCCTATACCGCCCTTAGATGGTTCTAAAATTTTATTTCTTTTTCTGGAAAAACGCCCAGATATCACCATGATGCTGGAGAGGTATGGCATGTTTGTGTTGCTTGGTATTATCATCGTAGTTCCTGGGTTTATTACCAAGTTCGTATTCGCTCCTGCGGTGATTCTTGCCAGTTTCGTTCTAGGAGGGCTATAGCGTAAGCAAACTGCTCTTTGACTTTTTTTCTTGGCTTATCTATAGTACGTAAATGCCAACGATTAATCAGCTTGTCCGCAAACAGCGCATACGGAAGACGAAAAAATCAAAAGCCCCTGCGCTTTTGAAAGGCTTTAACGTATTAACAGATCGACCAATTACATTTAAGAAAGGAAGCCCTTTCAAACGAGGCGTTTGTTTGCAAGTAAAAACCATGACTCCGAAGAAGCCAAACTCCGCACTTCGTAAAGTAGCCCGTGTTCGACTAACAAACGGAATGGAAGTAACGGCGTTTATTCCTGGTGAAGGGCATAATTTGCAAGAGCATTCTATCGTTGTAATCCGAGGCGGACGAAGAAAAGATTTGCCCGGCGTTCGATACCAAGTAGTTCGAGGAGTGTTAGATACGGTAGGAGTTGAAGGGCGAAGACGCGGAAGAAGCAGATACGGAGCTAAGAAACCTAAGGTGAGTGAATAATTTATGCCACGAAAGAAACGAGTATACAAAAATAAGAAGTATTTAAAGCCGGATCCAAAGTTCGGGAATATGGCGCTGTCTAAATTCATCAATTATATGATGTACGATGGCAAGAAAAGTGTTGCGCAGCGGATTATTTACGAAGCATTGGAAATTATTTCAGATACAACAAAAAACGACCCACTTATGGTATTTGATACTGCACTGAAGAATGTTGCGCCAGTACTTGAGGTAAAGGCAAAACGAGTTGGTGGAGCAAACTACCAAATTGCACAGGAAGTTCGCCCAGTAAGGCGCGATACGCTTTCAATGAGATGGCTTCGTGATGCTGCAAGAAGCAGAGGTGGTAAATCTATGGCAGAAAAGCTAGCAGCAGAGCTAGTAGAAGCTTCTCAGAAAACAGGTGGTGCAATGAAAAAACGCGAAGACATGCACAAGATGGCGGAAGCAAATCGCGCATTCTCTCACTTCGCAAGGTAACTAATACCTGGTATGGCCGCAAAAGCATTTCCGCAGGTTACTATTGATAAGGTTCGCAATTTTGGAATTATTGCGCATATTGACGCAGGAAAGACAACTGTTTCTGAGCGTATTCTTTTTTATACCGGCCTTACGCATAAAATTGGAGAAGTACATGAGGGCGATACCGTTATGGATTGGATGGAGCAAGAACGTGAGCGAGGTATTACCATTACCTCTGCCACAACAACGGCGTTTTGGCGTGAGCATCGCTTAAATTTGATTGATACGCCAGGCCACGTAGATTTTACGGTGGAAGTAGAACGAAGCCTTCGAGTGCTCGACGGCGCTGTGGTGGTGTTTGATGGAGTTGCTGGGGTTGAACCGCAAAGCGAAACAGTATGGCGCCAGGCCGATGTACACAAGGTGCCTCGTATGTGTTTTGTGAATAAATTGGATCGTACGGGAGCAAACTTTTGGAAAGTACTTGATTCTATTCATGAGCGACTTACAAAAAACACCGTAGTACTAACATTGCCTATTGGTGAAGAAGAAAACTTCGGAGGAATTATTGATTTGCTCACCGAGCAAGCGTGGTATTTTGAAGGTGAAATGGGAATTAAAATTGAAAAGCGTGAAGTTCCTGCTGATTTAGTGGAAGAAACAAAAAAGCGCCGTGCAGAGATGGTAGAAAAGATTGCAGGATTAGACGACGCGCTTACGGAAAAATATTTAGAAGGGCAAGATATTTCAATAGAAGAATTAAATGCAGCACTTCGTAAAGGAGTTGTAGCTGGATTAATTGTGCCTGTACTGTGCGGAACTGCGCTCAAAAATAAAGGAGTGCAGAAAATGCTTGATGCCGTTGTAGATTATTTGCCGTCTCCCGTAGACGTTCCAGACATTGAAGGAACTGATGTAGATAACGCAGAAAAGATTTTAACTCGCAAACCACTCGATAGCGAACCATTCGCAGCTCTTGCATTTAAAATTGCAACAGACCCATACGTAGGCCAACTTACATTCTTTCGAGTATATTCAGGAAAGCTGACAGCGGGTTCGTATGTATTAAATTCTTCCACGGGAAAACGCGAGCGCATTAGTCGCATACTTCGCATGTACGCAAACGAACGGGAAGAAGTAGGAGAAATTTCTGCAGGAGGAATTGGGGCGTTAGTTGGAATGAAGGCAACCACCACAGGAGATACGCTATGTGATGAAAATAACCCAATTATTTTGGAGCGTATTATCGGACACGAACCAGTTATCTCGCTTGCTATTGAACCAAAATCAAAGGCAGACCAAGAAAAAATGGGAATGGCGCTCAAAGCTCTTATTGGAGAAGACCCTACACTTCGAGCGCATACAGATACAGAAACAATGCAGATGATTTTGGAAGGAATGGGAGAATTGCATTTGGAAATTATTGTGGACCGAATGAAGCGAGAATTTGGCGTGGAAGTAAACGTAGGAAAGCCACAGGTTGCATACAAAGAAACAATTCGCAAAACAGTTGAAATGGAAGGAAAGTATATTAAACAATCTGGTGGTCGCGGACAATATGGTCATGTGTGGCTTCGCTTGGAGCCGCAAGAGCGCGGTACTGGTGTGGAATACGAACAAGCAATTAAAGGTGGAGTTATTCCACAAGAATACCTACCTGCAATTGGAAAAGGTGTAGAAGAAGCTTCTAAAAATGGAGTACTTGCAGGGTTCCCTGTAGTAGATATTAAAGCTACTGCATTTGATGGAAGCTACCATGATGTAGACTCCTCTGAAATTGCATTTAAGATTGCAGGCTCTATGGCATTTCGAGATGGTATGCGCGCTGCAGACCCAGTACTGCTTGAGCCGATTATGAAAGTAGAAGTTATCACTCCTGAAAACTACATGGGAGACGTGGTAGGAGACTTAAACTCTCGTCGAGGACAAATTCTTGCAATCAACGACCGCGTAAACTTGAAAGTAATCGATGCTACTGTTCCACTTGGAGAAATGTTTGGGTATGCAACACAGATTCGTTCGATGAGCCAGGGGCGAGCAAACTATTCGATGCATTTTGACCATTACCAAGAAGTTCCAAGAAACGTTCAAGAGGCAATTGTAGGTACGGCGGCGAAAAAGTAAAGCGTTCCCCTCTCCCCATATGGGGAGAGGGCCTAGCCCGCAGGCAGGGGTGAGGGCTGTATTGCGTCGTGGGTTGCCCTCATCCGCCCGCCTCACGGCGAGGCACCTTCTCCCCAATTGGAGAGAAGGGAACCCGTTGCATCTTTTTATTTCTCGTTATAAATTTACCATATGCAACACGAACAAAAACCACTGAAAGAAACCCTTCAGCCAATTTTAAATACTTTACGTGATTTAGGTGGCAAATTTTCGTTTACAGATGAAGATGGCAACCAGTTCGTATTGGCTTCCAAAGAAGTATTCGAAGGCGAGCAAGAAAAACCACAAGAACAGCAGCTCACATTACCCCAAGCGGAAACCGTATCTCGCGCTATTCGTAAACATATAGATATTGCGTTACAAGACGATGTACTCGATAGAATTAATCGCGACATTGCGCTGACGTATGCGTTGAAACAAGAACTGGAAGAAGAGGAAGTACTTGACGATTTAAATGCATCTTCTGATGATGATCTTGCTGTGCCGCACGACGCTCGTATCCGTTTTGAACCCCTTCGAGGAGACTTACCCCCAGAATTGCAGGAGTAGGGCGAAATATCACCTTTTTCATTTTTTCGTATCAATATGATACGATTAAAAGGTCTAAATGATACGTAAATGACTGAAATTACAAAAAAACAACAAACTATTATCGCATTGTTACTTGAAAAGGGTGCATTGCAATCATCGGCCGTTCATGCAGAGCTTGTATTGCGGGGGGAAGAGGCGTCGCTCGTAACAGTAAAACGTGCATTGTCTGAAATGGCCGAAGATCATCTTCTGGAAGTTTCTGGTGCTGGGCGCAATACGCACTACGAGGTTGGAACGTATGGCAGGCTATTTGCCGACGTTGATTCGAAACAATATTGTTCTATTGAGCCGGATAAGCGATATGGCATGGAAAAGTTTAATTTTGATCTCCTTCGTCGTATACCGTTTACCATACTGATGTTTCCTGAAGCTGAAGTCTTGGATGCCGCCACATCAGAATACGAACAGAGGATTTCCGATATTCCGCCGGCAATCCAAAAAAAAGAGCTTGAACGTCTCGTAATAGAGCTGGCCTGGAAATCTTCAAAAATTGAAGGAAATACATATACTCTTTTGGATACAGAAAAGCTTATTTTGGAGCATAAAGAAGCAGTGGGGCACAGTAAGGAAGAGGCTGTGATGATTTTGAACCACAAGTATGCGTTCGATTTTATTCATAAAAATTCCGACGAATTTATGGCGCTGACGGTTTCAAACCTAGAAGAACTTCATAAAATTCTTGTGAAAGATTTGCATGTCGGTTTTGGTTTGCGAGAAAAACCTGTGGGTGTAGTGGGCTCGAAATACCGGCCGATTGATAATATCCACCAAATTCGGGAAGCGGTAGAAGATCTTGCAACGGCAATTGCGAGAGTCCATACTCCGTATGCAAAGGCGCTCTTGGCGCTTGTCGGTATTAGTTATATTCAGCCGTTCGAAGATGGTAATAAGCGAACCGGAAGGCTTATGGCAAATGCGCTTCTTCTTGCGCACGGGTGTGCTCCACTTTCCTATAGAAGTGTTGATGAAAATGAATATCGGGAAGCAATGCTCGTGTTTTATGAAATTAACTCAATTATTCCGATGAAGAAGATATTTATTCAGCAATACGACTTCGCCGCACGAAATTATGCGGTGCAATAACTGGAAAAGGCGCGGTAAAATTAAAAAAGACCGGCATATTGCTATGCGCGGTCGATCATTTCTTCTTTTTGGAGCCGTGGCGTATTAGTTGCTGAAATGAGCCAACCACAACTCAATTGCGTCTCTTGCTTTGATACACGGGTGGTAGGCAAGCAGCGTGATAGCGTCATCACTCAAAACGTTGTATGAGGCAATAACGCAAACCGGTACTCGATTTGACGTTACGGTACTCAAACTTGCAATGACATTCGCAGCAAAAGCATTGGAATCAGGTGTTGCCTCTATTGCGCTTTTTGTTACTTTCTTAAAAAGATCCATGCGAGCAATGTCGGACACTTTATCTGTGTCCAGGTCTTCTGTCTCGCCGAATTCGAGTTTCGGCTTTGGGCCAATAGCGGTACAAAACTGACACTCAAAATACTGTTGATTTCCGGCGGGTTCTGGAATGAACCATACAATCCCACACTTCCCAAAGCTTTTGGCTTCGATAAGGCCGATGAATCGCTCGCCGTCAACGAGATTGATTACATTAAACAGAGTTGATCCGCTTGCCAGTTCGTTTATTGTGCGATTCAAAAGTAAGATTTGCCGCAATCTTTGTTGGAGATATTCAGGCAAATCACCTAGGCCATCTGCGTCATTGTTACTCATGTAATCCTCCAGTTTGTTAAAGTGCATGCCGTACATGTCTCATGAACGCCTATGCATTTATATATCATTCTGTCCTTTTTGTCAAAAGTAAAACTTGACTATTCTGCCTAATAGTGTATTCTATAATTCTCAGTTTTGGGTAGAATTCTGAACTCGTGAACATTTCATTCTAAGGAGAATGCGACGTGGTAAGTAACTCAGATCGTTTGGCGTTTGCTAATCAGTATATCTTTGCCGCTCGAGAAATTGGGCTGACAACAAGAGATCCAGAGGCTAGGCTCTATTGGAATCATTTGTTGGTTCATGGTGCTGTTGTCGCTCCTGAAAGTTCTAGCGGAGATAACATTGAGATGACTTTGGTTAAGATTTTGAACGAGAGTGGATCGATCGACCGCAGATACATGATAAAAATATTGGTAATGTATCCCGAAGACCAGTCTTTAAACAGGTATTTTCCGGGAATATGGCAACGGCCGGATCGTGCGTCGCACCCGTCAGGGAACAATATGATTTATTTGAAGACGAGTGACGAAGAAACTGCCTTTTTAAAAGGGTGTGCAATTCTTCACGAAACTGGCCATGCTTATAAAGCGGCGGCAGAGGGTCGCATTGGCAATGAAGAAGCGGATGAAAAAATCAGTCCAGCGATGTTGCTCGAGGAAGGTGACCTCCATTATTTGGAAGCTCGCCTTTGGAAAGAAAGGGGAGGTTCGGCTTACTCCAACATTTTAGATAGGGCTGTTTACCGTTTGAAAAAGTCAGGCGGAAGCGCATCGAACTGCTTGGGCTTGGAATGGAACGAGGAATGGCTTGTTGTCCTAGATACGCTCTTTGGACAAACGCCAAACCGGATGATTCGAAAGAATCGTATGGGGTCTTTTGCTATCCATGCCAATTTTGAGGCAATTGACCGAAGTTCTTTGAACGGTAAGCGACAGGCAAGAGCAAACATTATTGATAAAACCTATAAGGAGATGAAATTAAGGCAATAGAAAAAGTGTGACGAAGTTCATCATTCAGCGTTCGAGCCGAGATGTTACACATGATGTGTGACTCTCGGCTCTTTTTTTGATTTCTATACGGCTTAAAAACTGTAACGGGCGTAATTTGTATAAATCTAATTAAAATAAAACTCCTGACTCAAGCCAATATGGTTGCTTCAGGAGTAGTTGAATATCGTTTCAGTATCACTGTTCATTTGCTTTCTTTTGAAACGAAATGTGAATGCCATTATTTCTTGCGAATCTGGCAAGCAGTAGTCGAGTTGCCGGAACATTGCTCGAGTAAACCCGAAGCTCTTGATAGGTCATATTATCACGAACAAACAGAAGGAGACTCCCTATGTCGGATTTAAACTTGACTCTTCGCTGGCCGCCAGCTGAAGATAATCCAGCTTGTATAAAACCAAGCATTATTTTGCTCACTTCCTCTTGAGTTTGAGCAATGTCTGCAAAAAACGCCGCTGTCGGTATAACGGTCATGTGGCTTCCGCAAAACTTACCTCCCGCCCTTCGATCTCTATGGGACATTCGTTATCCTCTCTATTTTCAAAGTTCAGATATTTTATTACTGGAATGACCAATAATCACTGGTTTGCATGATAGGTCATAATACTAATACTGTCAAATAGATCGATCTTGACAAGCATACTACCTTTGTGCTAGGTTCATTCGTTCCGCAAGTAGGTCTTGATGGAACGAATGTTTTGTGTCCTTTGCAAATTGGAGTTAGTAATGCGAAAGGTACGAGTACTTTGCGTTGGGGTGAGCCCCCTTATGATGGATAGGATGTCGGACGAGGTTCTTGAAAGCCTCGATACCGGCGTCCGTCTGCAGATCAAGAAGGATCGGCCTGTTGAAGAGAAAGCGGAAGAGAAGATTTATCGCAACAGTGAAGGCCGTATTGGTCTGTCGCCGGATATGCTCCTCGCAGCTCTGGTGAATTCTGGTCGAAACGTGAAAATCGGCAAGAAGCAGGTTTCCACGGCCGCCACTACTATGCTCTTTGACTTTTTTCAGCTCAAGAGCGATTTCTTGATTCTGACGAACGGGCGTGACGGCGAAGAACCCGCGTGGGTTTCTGACCGTCGCCGAGGAGTCAGTAATCAGAGCAAAAGTCCAACCGCGGTTTGCATCGTGCGGCCGCAGTTCCCTGAATGGGCTTTTGAGGCCACGTTCACGTTTGACGAAAAGACTGCCGGTCGCGATACGATGATGAAGTTGTTCAAGGAAGCGGGCAGCAGTCAGGGTCTCGGGTCGTTTCGCCCAAACAGGAAGGGCCGGTATGGAATGTTTGTGGTTCAGGAATGGCATGAGGAGACTCTCGCAACTACTGACACTAAGATTCTCGTGACGGTTGATGGTACGGAGTTGGAAGGTGGTAGCTTGTCTGAAAAGGCTACATCTTCTAAGAAGACGGCGACGACTGAAGTCGCCTAGCTGTTCAAAGACAGCAAGGTTCGTAGCAGGTGTTTTATACGCCTGCTTTTTTATTTGACATTGTTTGACAGATATGCTACAAATTGCTGTTCTCATAGGGGCGTACCTTTTGGGGATATCTCGGTTAGATCTTTGACATTTTTTGAAAAGGAAATCGGTTATTATGATCACGATTCCTGGTATTGAGTTTGCGGCGTACAAAGAGCATCGAAAACTTGAAATTGCCAGCGATGGCCATCTCGGACAATTACGATCTGGTTACGCTGTGCTTGAGGCAACGGTTACTGCTGGTTTGCCCTATTTCGGATTCATCCGGCATGGGGACGACAGCTATATTCTTCAGAAGGATTGGGCAGCTTTGCCTGATCAGCCGAAGAAGCCGTGGCAGCGAGAAGTTAAACATCTGGTTGAGGCACGTAATCTTACCGCAGGGACGAAAGTCTACGGCGTGAAGATGCCGCTCGAAGTGAGTGCTAGTGGCCAAGAGTCGTTCGTGAGCTATCCAAACAACATGCTCTGCCTCGCAGAGTGTGTAATGAAGGATGCTGTGTGGACGAACTTGGTCAACGTCTGGAAAATTGCGATTGTTTCGCAGTTTGGCGAGTTCTTCATTACCGCTCAAAAGGCGTACGATGAACTCAAATGCGTTCGTGATGATGACGGGGAGATTCGATTTCCTCGGCTTGCACGGCACCAGTCGTTGAACGAGCTGCTAGTTGGGTTGATGCCCAGCGATGCCGTAATTCCGTCTTCGGCAGACTATATCGAAGATGACGATAAAGAGTGGCCAAACGGACTTCGTGAAAACGAAGCCATTGTCACGAGCTTCTATGAAGCGCGCGGAATCGGTACTCTTGCCACGTACGATGATGGAAATCTCGTCAGTGTGCGTGTTGGTTGGAGAGATGTTCCCAAGCGTCCACTTCGGCAGTTTCTGGTTCCGGGCGAACGCGTGAAGTACGACCGGCTGGATGCGCCTTACATGAGTAAGCGGGAATCGTCGTTTGGCAAGCAGGCCTACGACATCTCGCTGGTGTAATTCCGTGGCCCAAATTGTACTATCGTGATGTTCAATGCTTTAGTGCAGAGTCTAGAGCGGGTGGTTCATTCGAATTACCCGCTTCTTTTTTGCATTTCGCTTCACTCACGCCAACTTACGCTTCGTGCATTGAAATCGAGTAGTGTGAAGAGCAAGAAGAAATTCTTGCTTGTATTTTAGTTAAGTCAATTCACCTTGACTGTTGCAGTGTAGAGAGAAGTCAAGCTCAGTGTTCTTTTGAGCAAATTCCGGTTTGCTAGTATCTCACGTAACCTGTCGTACACTGGCGAATTGTCTAGTATTCGTGTCATATGTTCCAGAGCAAGATTTATTTCTTGCTGGTGTTTCGGTGATGTTTCGCCTTGTATGGTCTTGTGGAGTTTCCCTAGGTGCATGAGCAGGTTTCGATCTGCTGGTGTTAGGGTTACGTTTTGCTGAGTAGGTTAGATTCTCGTGCTATTGAGCACAGTAGAGAGCAGGAAGCAATTCTTGCTTGTATATTGTATTGTCGTCCGCATGCCTCTCGTGGAGTGGCGTTATCTACCGTATTCAGCAAGATTAGTTTCTTGCTGGTATTCACGTGTGGTGGACGAGTACAGTCCGTTGACGTTCGGTGGAGTTTGGGGCAAGATTAAATTCTTGCTAGTGTTTATTGTCTCGTGGAGTACACAAGCGTGAAGTGAAGTAATTTGTAGTCTAGAGTAGATTTCCGTCTGCTGGCATGATGCAGCTAAGTGCGCATCACAATAGTCAATTTACGTTTAGCCGAGAAAAGTTAAGTGCAGAGCAAGATTAAATTTTTGCTGGTATATCCAGTCTCCTGTAGTTGAGTTTTGTACAGTTAGCTATTCGACAGCGCTGTCTGGAGCAGGAAGTAATTTCTGCTGGTTTTTAAAGTTTCGTAGTGTTCTCTTGAGTAAATCACCCTCAAGTGCCGTATAGTGCAAGAAGCAATTCTTGCCGGTGTTGTTCTCGTATGCTCTTTTTTAGTGGTGCTCAGTTCCTTAGCGTAACCTAAAGGAAACCATAGTTTCGAGCAGGTTTTAATCTGCTGGTATATAGCGTGTTGTACGGTTCGGTTCTCCAGGCTGCATTGCGCTTCCGTGATGAGCAGGTGTTTTATACATCTGCTTTTTTTATTTTCACGCTTTACAAAATTACTAACATATGCTATAGATAATCGTTCGTAGCTTGTACCTTATTTGGTGCTGCGAGCGGTGTTTTTTGACAATTTACGGAGTAATACAATGCGACATGCCACGGTTATTTGTGTGGGTAAAACCCCGCTTCTTATGGATCGATGGTCTGGTGAAATCTTGCCGAGGGAAAAGCGTTCTGTGAAAGCAGTAACTGCTGAGAAAATCTACCGCGATAGACAGGGTAACATCGCTCTTCCAACTGAGATGCTTGTTGCGTCAATTGTTGGCGCCGTTACTAACTGTACTAAATTGCAATACACTCGATCGAGGATCCTTGATGTCCTCCGCTTTGAAGGTGAATTTGTAGCACTGACAAATGGGCGGGATCAACGCGACCCTGTTTGGGTCTGCGATGTGTTTTGCAAAACACAAAGTGGCTCTCGACTTCCAACTTCAATTTGTATTCCTCGACCACGGTTTGATCGGTGGGGTTTCACAACTCGAATCTGCTATGACGAAAAGAAGACTAATCGCGAGGTACTTCTGCGGCTCTTTCAAGACGCGGGATGCTATAGTGGTCTTGGACTGTTCAGTCCTCTTCGCAGGGGGCAACACGGAATATTTCAGGTTCGTGAATGGCACGAAGTGAGTGTTTGAAAGGTTGTTGCGTTGCTGAGCGGACTTACGTGGGTTAGCGCAGACTGAACTGGTGAGCAAGGAGTAATTCTCGCTGGTGTAATTGCGTTATGTGACGTGAACCTGGGTTATCAGCATTTTTGTGATGCATAGCCTAGTGTAGAGCGGGCGGTTCATCTGAATTACCCGCTTTTCTTCTGCGTTGAGTGTCGTCAGCTAGATTATCGTTAATTGCGTTCCTCTTCGGAGCAAGATTAATTTCTTGCTAGTGTATTTGCCAGAGTGTCGTCAGGCCAACTGGGGTGCACAAATGTACCGTTTAGTAACGAGCAGATTTATTTCTGCTGGTATTCCTGTCGTGTACTCTGGTGTTACCTCACGTGTATTGTCGTCGCCTCTGGTTCTTGAGCAGATTTTTATCTGCTGGTATTGCGTTCTAGCACTCCTCCCTTGAGTAACCAACCCTGAAGCACGCTATGGAGCAAGCGTTAAGCTTGCTAGTGTATTCTGTGCCCTCGAGTGCACAACGCTTAGGTACAGTTCGGTATAGCTCGGAGCAAGATTTATTTCTTGCTGGTGTGTAATCGTATACCAATGTTCATTATCGTACCCCGGAGTATTTCAGACTATCGAGCAGGTGTTTTATACACCTGCTTTTTTTATTAATACGCTTTACAAAATTACTAACATATGCTATAGATAATCGTTCGTAGCTTGTACCTTATTTGGTGCTGCGAGCGGTGTTTTTTGACAATTTACGGAGTAGTAAGCAAATGGAACATCAGAACCATCTTAGCCTGCAGAAATTGCTGGCTAGCTTTCCGAGGGGCGGAAAGTACAGTAACGGTCCATGGAAGGGGCAGGAAGACATGCTCGCTTTTGTAGCGAAACATGGATGCGTCATCATCGAATCCCCGACGGGTTCGGGGAAAACGGCAGTTGAGGCTGCAATTTTGCAGGCCGCGGTAGCGAGCGGAGGAAAAACGTGTTTTCTTGTAACACCAAACAAAACGTTGGTGGAACAGATTCGCGGAGAATTTCCTGACATCAAAGTTGCGTTGGGACGGAGCGAGCATCTTTGTTATTACTACGAGAACCAGCCAGTCATTGGCGAGGAGCAGCTTGTTCAGCTTGGGAGTGATCCAAAAAGTATCAAGGCGGATGAAATTCCGTGTTCGATGCTCAAGGATTGTCCTCATCGTGTTGATCAGGCAACGGGGGAAACTTTTGTGCCTGGTTCAACTTCTTGCCCGTACTTGCAACAAAAGTACGAAGCAAAACAGGGAGGCGTTGTGGTGTGTACCATGGCGTTCTACTTGTTTACACAATTGTTCAGTCGTGAGTTTCCAGAAACCAGTGCGCTTGTACTGGATGAAGCACATCGCATTGCAGAGATTGTGCGCGGAGCTCTTTCTTATGAGATTACGGACCATCACCTGGAGCGATCTATCGAATTGCTTGCTCGAATCGAGGCGCCAGAAGTTGAAACGCTCGAAAAGTTTCTCAAGTCAATGCGGTACATCTGCAAAAAGAGAAGCTTGGATGAGCCAGTACTTCTGACGGATGAAGAAATTCGACGTCTCATGGCAATCTTGGAAGACGTGAGTTCAAGCAAGTTGCTTGCTCGCATTGAAAAAGCCGTTAGAAACGGAACCATTGATGCCGCGGAGGATCGAGTAGCACTGCGAAAGTTAGAAGTACTGGTGCGCGATTTGCGCAGGTACGTTCACTCGTTTGAGTATTCACTCGAAACGGAAGAACGGAAACCACTCAATTACACATGTGCATTCTACAAGTTCGAGAAAGGCGAACGGGATAAGGTGCAGTGCAAGTTAGTGGTGAAGTGCTACTTTGTAGCGCCGCTCATCAAGAAAATCCTTGCCCCACTGACGGTTGCTCTATCGGCAACAATCGGTGATGAAAAAATCTTCGGATATGAAACCGGCATTCAGTTTCCTCAATTCCCCTGTTTGAAGTTGGAGTCTAATTTTCCATCGGGGAATACAAGGCTGTATTTACCAACTGATACCCCGGATCTTTCGGTCAAGGGACGTGATAAACGCGACATGACCAAAACACTTCGGAAAGTCGCGAAAGCAGCAAAACGATTTGCTGCCAAAAGACATCGAAGCTTGGTGATCACTATTTCCAACACGGAACGCGATAAGTTCCTCGAACTTGCAAAAGAAGAGGGGCTGAACGCAATTAGTTATGGAAATGGAGTTACTGCGAAAGCGGCAGCTATTGCCTTTAAAGAAGGGCAAGGTGATTGTTTGGTGGGAACGGCTTCCAATTATGCGGAAGGTGTAGACTTGCCGAAACAAATTGCACCGGTCATCTTCTTTCTTCGTCCTGGATACCCTGTACCAACAGACCCCGGGACGCAGTTTGAAGTGAAGCGGTTTGGAGGGGCCAGGTGGCCTCTCTGGAATTGGCGTGTTATGCAGCAAGCGCTGCAGGTACGTGGACGCAATGTGCGAAGTACGCGGGACGTGGGAGTAACATTCTTCATCTCGCAACAATTCAAGCGCATTGTATGGGGAGCATTGCCCAAATGGCTCACCAAATCCTACCGAAGCGACTTGTCATTTGAAAAATGCATGGCAGATGCTGAGGAGTTGCTCGGGAAGAAAGAATAATTTAGCGAGGGTATCCCAATTAATGTGAGCTAAATTACCCTGGGTTGAATTACCCTGGAGTTCAGAGCGAGGATGCACTTTGTATCCTCGCTTCTATTATTTCCTCTACACTCCAACATGGTAGTCTCGTGCTCCCTGGAGCGCCCTGGCCTATTGAGTAGGTGTTTGTGCTTGCTTGTATTTTGAGTAAGGTAGATTGATGCCCGGTTCAGTGAATTGGCGTACTGTCGTCTCCGGAGCAGATTATTCATCTGCTTGTATGTGATTAACGGTACAGTGCGGCTCAGCATGCAACACTCCAGTTGAGTCTTTCTGACGCGGCCTATACTAAAGAGCAGAGAGTAGTTTCTGCTAGTGTTTTGGTGTGGCGTGACGTGAATTGTAGTCCGTTCCGCTGGGATACGCTTTCGTCCAGAGCAAGAGGGTTTCGCTTGCCGGTATTGATCTCTTGTACGTTAATCTCTCGTATTCTGACGTCTACTTTTGTGCGGTATAGAGCAGGTGAAGTTTATCTGCTAGTGTTGAATTCAGCTTGCTTCTGTTCAGTCCAGTTCGTTGTAGTTACGTACGGTAGTGTACTGAGCGAGAGTTATTCTTTCGCTGCTATATGTCCTCAAGTTTTGTTAACTTGAGTGTTGCCCCGTTCGGTTGACCACAGGGCGAATGATTATATTCGCTGGTGTTTGTTTCCAGTTTGGTTGCCAAGACAACTGCTCGTTATTGTTTAGTCCGATTCGCTCGTGTTCAGAGCAAGTAACATCTTGCTTGTATGTCTCGTATTGTACTGTGTTCTGTATTGTAGTGCGCTGGGTACGTTTTAGTGTACAGCGAGAGTTAATATTTTCGCTTCTGTTTGTAGTTCGGTTAAGTGGACTTCATTCTGGTTAAGCTACGTGCTGTCCAGCGCAAGAGGTAATTCTTGCTGGTGTTTTCGCGCGTACTTCACTTCTGTGGAGTTCGGTTAAATACCGCACATTATGATAGGGAGCAGGTGATTCCATTTGCTGCTATTATAAAGTAACGTCGACCTCGGTTCTTTGGAGTATCTTACAGTGCGTAACGCTTCAGAGCAAGTGAAAACCATTTGCTGGTGTTTAACCCACTTTAGAGTCCACTCTTGTTGGTTCCCGTAAAGTGTTGTTATGTTGCGTGTCGAGCAAGAAGAAATTCTTGTTGGTGTTATTACGTGTCGTACGGTTACGTGGCGTGGAGTCAAGTCATGTTGCCTCTAGAGCAGGTGATTCCATCTGCTTGTCTTAGATTAGCGTTACAGTTAAGTTCAGTATACTTCCGTCAACTTGTGTACTGTGCAGGAAGTAATTCTTGCTGGTGTTATTGAGTGCGCTTCTTGATCAGTAGCCTGTTCTCTTCTTGAGTGCTGTTTCCTTCGGTTTAGAGCAGGTGAAATTCATCTGTTGGTGCTATCAAGTATTCAGAAGTGTTTTGCATTAAACTTCTGTGAAGATTACTCACGTGCACCAAGGAACAAGAGTAAAATCTTGTTGGTATTTGGAGCAGTGTGTCGTGATTTTTAGTCCGGTCCTTTGTCGTACAGAGCAGGCGAAGTTCGCTTGTTGGTATTACATACAGTGCGTTTACGTGGAGTGGAGTATCGTAGCCTATTGTTCGTTCCAGAGCGAGAGTTTCACTACTCTCGCTTTTTTCTTGCAAAAAATATAATAGTATGTTATTTTGTTTTGTTCCTGTCTTATTCTGAAATCTGTTGAAACGGAGGGTTCGTTGAAAACTATTCTGTGTGGTTCGGTCAAGTAACCTAGCGTGCAGCAAAGTAGAATAACCTGGGCTATTGTTCGGAGCCGGGAATTCCTGCTGGTTTTTACCGTCGCGCAATGTTCCCTTTCCTGTTGTTCTGTATTTTACGTTCCTGTGCAGTGCAGGTGAGTTCATCTGCAGGTGTTAGTCGTGTTGTTGTGTAAACAACACTACATTGATACGCGGTATAGTGTTGGGCAAGTAATTCTTGCTGGTGTTTCTGTGTCGCGTGGTGCAATTAAGCACAGTCCTCAAGAGTTGGCTTTCCTTTTGGGTAAGGGTGTATGTAGATTGTCCTTACTGCTATTAAACTGGTTGTGCCTTATCGCATGGCGTTGTCTTCTGACGTGCTGTTGGTTAGAGAGCAGGGTTTAAACTCTGCTGCTTTAAAATTGTAGTTAGCTGTAGTACAGCTCACTGCCATCCTGCAGAGCCCATTACTGTTTGGGGTAGGAAGAAATTCTTGCTGGTATTTTGAGTTCCGACGGGTCGAGTTAAGTACGTTGTTTTCCACAAATGTTTGGTGCAGTGCAGGTGAATTTCTGCTGGTGTATACTGCGGAGCAAGGTACTTTGTCGTCCACAAATGTTTTGTGCAGAGCAGGTGAATTTCATCTACTTGTGTCAGATTAACGATACAGTTAAGTTCAGTATACTTCCGTCAACTTGTGTACTGTGCAGGAAGAAATTCTTGCTGGTATATAACGCACTCCAAAGTTGACTGGCGCATGGTAAAGTAAGGTCGCCTAAGGAGTAAGCGCATTGCGTTTGCTAGCTTTTGTACAAGTGTTCGGTCAAGAAGTCCTCAGTGCCCTGCGTTTCCGCACACCCATCTGTTCTGAGCAAGAATAGTTTCTTGCTGGTGTTCTAAGATCCGTCAAGTCGAGTTAGGTACTGTGTCCTCCAGAAATGTTTGGTGCGGAGCAGATGACGCTCATCTGCTGCTATTAGGATACTTGTGTTCAGTTCAGTTAATTGCTGCCACCTACCCTATGGTACAGAGCGAGAGTTTTACTACTCTCGCTTTTTTCTTTTTTTGACTTCTAAACACGTTTCTGTTACAAATACATATGACCTTGAGGCGGTTGTTCTTTTGTTCCTTTACGGGCTCAAAAGACAGCTGGGTAAAACGCCAGGTAAGGCATTTTATTATTTTTTATATTTTTAAAAGCTATGGCTGTTGAAAAATTCGTTCGAAACAAGCCGCATGTGAACGTCGGAACGATTGGTCACGTTGACCACGGAAAGACAACTACAACGGCAGCTATCTTGCATGTGATGAACATGAAGGGTGGAGTTAAAAAATTAATGACTATCGATGACCTCGATAAGTCGCCTGAATCGAAAGCGCGTGGTATTACGATTTCTACTGCTCATTGTGAGTATGAATCTGATAATCGTCATTACGCACACGTTGACTGTCCGGGACACGCCGACTACATCAAGAACATGATTACTGGTGCCGCTCAAATGGACGGTGCAATTCTTGTGGTAGCTGCAACGGACGGGCCAATGCCACAGACAAGAGAGCATATTTTGCTCGCACGTCAGGTAGGCGTATCTACTATCGTAGTGTTCTTAAACAAGGTTGACCTTGTTGATGATCCTGAACTTGTTGACTTGGTAGAAGAAGAAGTTCGTGAACTACTTACAAAGTATGAATATGATGGAGCAAATGCCCGTATTATTCGTGGAAGCGCAACAAAGGCACTTGCAGTAAAATCTGCTGATGATGCTGATGCAAAACCAATTATTGATTTAATCGCTGCGCTAGACGAAGCAATTCCAGAACCAGTACGAGATGTTGATAAGCCATTCTTGCTCTCTATTGAAGACGTATTCTCTATTGAAGGCAGAGGTACGGTTGTAACTGGTCGTATTGAACGAGGAATTATCAAGATTAACGATGAAGTTGAAATCGTTGGAATTAAGGACACACAAAAGACCGTTATTACTGGTATCGAAATGTTTAACAAACAACTGGATGAAGGACGAGCTGGAGACAACGCAGGTGTGTTGCTAAGAGGCCTTAAGAAAGAACAAGTTGAACGTGGACAAGTAGTTGCAAAACCAGGAAGCATTACCCCACACAAAAAATTTGAAGCGGAAGTGTATGTGCTTACCAAAGAAGAAGGCGGTAGGCACACTCCATTCTTCAAAGGATACAAACCACAGTTCTATGTTCGTACAACAGACGTAACTGGAGAAGTATACCTAGCTGAAGGAACAGAAATGGTTATGCCTGGCGATAACATTAGTATTACGGTTGAACTTGGCGCGAAAGTTGCCATGGAAGACGGAATGCGATTCGCTATCCGAGAAGGTGGCCGAACGGTTGGAGCTGGAATTGTTACCAAAATTATTGAGTAATGGCTGATACTCCACAAAATGACGTAGTAGCTGAGGTAGTACCTCCTCGTATTCGCATAAAGCTGAAGGCGTACGATCATAAGCTTATTGATCAATCTGCCAAGCAGATTATGGAAGCGGTAGAGCGGGACGGCGCAAAAGTCGCCGGCCCCACTCCGCTCCCGACGAGCAAGAAAAAGTACACGGTGAACCGTTCTACCTTTGTGCATAAAAATGCCAGAGATCAGTACGAGATCCGCGTACACAAGCGCTTGATCGATATTATTACATCAACTCCGCGTACGGTAGATACTCTTATGAGCTTGAATCTCCCTGCAGGCGTGGACGTGTCGATGAAGACGGTGTAAGTGTGTCATCCCGGGCTTGACCCGGGATCCACGCGTAGATTCCGGCTCACGGGCCGGAATGACAGGTTACTACCACTAAAAACCTCGCATTATATGCGGGGTTTTTGGCGTATATGACCTTCAGGAACCTACAACAATCTCGCTCTTGACAGAAGCGCTACTTTAGGTATATAATAGTACGAGTGGCTGGTATAGGTTTACTAGCTTGGACGTTGAAAACCTGTCAAAGGATTAGTGTATCATGTGGGAAATTCTCCGTTATGTTGCTGTTGCGGCACTCTTGATTCCGATTGTATTTATGCTCTGTGCCATTGAGACCGGCATCAGAGAAAGGGCCTTGAAGTTCCGAGGGTTGCTCGATCTCCCGACCGGGGTCGAGTTCGTCATGATCGACAGGTTCCAGGTTAGAGACACTAAATGTCTTATAACCAGGGCCAAGCGGCGATTATTAGTACAAAATGACTATCTTGTTATCGACTGGGATGCTCTCCAACAAAACGAACATTTCGAGATCGTCAGAACTACAAAAGGAAGGGTGGTTAGAAAGATCGCAGAGCAGCCGAAACAAGCGGTTGAATCCGATCCGTTCGGTCTGCTCGAGCAACTCGAGCGAGTCTAAATCCCGCGCAGGAAAAAGTATATTCAGAATTACACCGGCGATCTTTATTGATTGCCGGTTTTTTTATATGTAGAATATGTTGGGGCGGGTTACTGATTGTTTTTTTGAAAGGGATACGTATGATAGTTGTTGGATTCTTGTCTGGCTGTTTTATTGCTTTTCTACTCTTGCTCTTTTGGAGATGGTATTTTTACCGGGTGTGGCCTTGGGAAAAACTGCCGTTCGATGAGCGGTTTATCGTCTTGTGCCAGGAGAATATGGAGCATGTGTACTTGGTTCGACGAGTGGCAGTGAAGATGTTTCGTCGAAACAAGTTCGTAGTCAGGTTATCTGAAGCTATCCAGGTTGGGGCAGAGATATTGGTGCAGGATTTTCGAGGCATGCCCTGCCTCAAGATTTGTAAAAGGACGGTTGTCTTGGAAGGCTTCTCTGATCCCTTTGAGTAGAATACCGGCGGCGAGATTTTCACCAATCCCCGCCGTTTTATTTGCGTTTTTTGGGGAGATGTTCTATCTTAAGAAATACCCGTGCTCGGGACTTAAGTTTTTTGTTTATAGGACACATGCTAATTTCGTATTATGAAAGCTCTTCTCGGTCGAAAAGTTGGTATGTCTCAGGTATTTTCTCCTAACGGAGATGTTGTTCCCGTTACCTTAATTTCTGCTTTTCCGAATACTATTACGATTCGTCGTACTATAGAAAAAGATGGATATGCAGCTGTGCAGCTTGCCCTTCCCAAAAAAGATGATTCTAAACTATTTGCTGTCCGTAAGGAATTTCATGGGGAAATGCCTGCGGACGTTTCTGTTGTAGGGGTTGATCAGTTTGCAGAAGGCGATGCAATTGAAGTTACGGGTGTTTCAAAAGGAAAAGGGTATGCCGGAGTGGTGAAGCGTCATCACTTTAAAGGAGGGCCGAAGAGTCACGGCCACAGGCACGTACTTCGCAGACCCGGTTCTATTGGATCACGATTTCCCCAGCATGTAATGAAAGGTATGCGCATGGCAGGGAGAATGGGGTCTGATCAAGTAACGGTGAAGAATTTAGAAATTGTGAAAATAGACACCGAACATAACGTGATTGCGGTAAAAGGAGCTGTGCCTGGGCGCAAGGGCGGCGTTGTTGAGATTCTTGGCATTGGAAAGAAATAAGCTATGAAAACAGTTTCTGATAAAAAGAACAACCCCGTAAAATCCCGTACTGATGTACGTGATCACGGGGCTACGCTCCCTGTGCGAACTCTTGATAAAGAGTCTAAAAAAGATGGAGTTGATGTCCCTGCATTTTTTACAGAAGCTCTGCCAATTCTCATTGCTCGCGCTATACACACTACGCATAAACGAATGCGTATTCGTCGTGCACACACGAAAGATCGTTCTGAGGTACGAGGTGGCGGTCGCAAGCCATGGAAACAAAAAGGAACCGGTAGGTCTCGTCATGGTTCTAGTCGTTCACCTCTTTGGGCTGGCGGTGGCATTACGTTTGGGCCACGAAGTCGCAAAACTACTATTAAGAAAACACAGCTGAAAGAACGAAGACGTGCTCTTGCTGGTGCATTCGCAATGCATGTAAAAAATAATTCCCTGTCTTTGTTGCAGCTTTCTGAGAAGATGCCCGTAAAGACGAAAGACATGGCAAAGCATACAAAAGATGTACGTTCAGTCCTTATTGTCGTTGATGATTCTCATCGCGCTTTAGAAAAAGTAACTGCAAATATCCCAACTATTCGTGTTCGCTACGCATCAAGTGTTACTCCTAAGGATATTCTAGAAGCGCAGGCAGTGTGGGTCGATATCGCTTCCATGAAGATACTTGAAGTTCGTTGCTCACTCTAATATTACTATGTCTTTACTTACACTCTCAAAACGAATACTCGGAAAAAACACAAAATCTTCTGAAGTTAAAAAGAAGAAAATTTCTGCCGCCGCCCTTCGAAAATCTCAGGGTAAACAACAAGTAGATACACAAGCACTTACGACCGGAGCAATTGGTCTTGCGGAAGTTGTTTCTGAAAAGGGCATTAAGCAGCAATTGCACGGGACGGTTGTGTTTACGGTGTTGCCCCATGTAACAAAGACGCAGATTTCTGCTGCTATTGAGTCCAGGTTCGGCGTGAAGGTAAAAAGTGTTCGAACTTCTCTTTCTCATCCAAAAACGAAGCGACGTGGTGTTACAGAAGGAAAAACAAATCGCTTCAAGAAAGCGTATGTGAGCGTTGATAATGTTCAGAAGCTTGTAAAGTAAATTCTCCTATGCCTATTAAAAACTACAAACCAAATCGCGCAGCACGAAAGAATATGTCTATTGTGGATCGTGCAGAACTATACAAAGGGGAACCACTCAAGTCTTCTCTTTCTTCTAAGCATGCAACCAGTGGCCGAGGATCCGCAGGAAAAATTACAACGCGTCACCGTGGAGGTGGAGTGAAGCGGCGTCTTCGTGAGATAGCGTTGGGGCAAGAAAAGATTGGAATTGCTGGTACGGTGGAACATGTTGAATTTGATCCGAATCGCAGTGCGTATTTGGCACGTATTGTATATGTTGATGGAGATCGCAATTATGTGTTGGCGTGGCAGGGCGCAAAAGAAGGCGACCAAATCATCACAAATGAAAAGACCATTGAAAAAGAAGGGAATCGCATGAAGCTTGCAAACATCACTCCTGGAGTATTCGTATTTAACGTTGAGATTAAACCAGGACGTGGCGGGGCATTCTTTAGGTCAGCAGGCTCATATGGCGTTTTAATGGACGTGCAAGGGGAATATGCGCAGCTTCGCATGCCATCAAGCGAGATCCGCTTGATTTCGGGGCAATCGTATGCCACAATAGGCCAGGTCAGTAACCCCGATTGGCGTCTACAACGCATTGGGTCAGCTGGAAGGAATCGTCGCCTGGGGATGCGTCCTCAAGTTCGCGGTAAAGCAATGAACCCGGTAGATCATCCGCACGGCGGTGGTGAAGGCAATCAGAGCGTTGGAATGAAATATCCAAAGACTCCTTGGGGTAAACACGCATTGGGAGTGAAAACACGTCAGCCAGGAAAATATTCAGATATGTTTATCGTAGAGAGAAGGAAGAATAAACGTAAGAAATAACATTTTATTAATATGTCTCGATCACTCAAAAAAGGACCATTTATTGACCAGCATCTTCTTGATAAAATCAAGAATCTTGCGAGTGGAAGCAAAACGATTATCAAGACATGGTCTCGTAGATCTACGATCTTTCCTGAGATGGTCGGGTTTCGTTTTGGTGTACATAACGGCAAAGATCATATTACTGTTCTTGTAACAGAAGACATGGTTGGTCATAAGCTTGGTGAGTTTGCTTCTACTCGAAAATTTGTTCGTCATGGTGGAAAGCTTCAAAAAGAAGTGGAAACAGCGAAGGCTGCCTCCTCCGCTACCACCGCTGATGCTTCGGCGGGTAAAAAATAAAGATTTTTTATGCAAATATCTGCTACACAAAAACATACGCGCATGTCTCCAAGAAAACTGCGTCCGTACGCTCGCATGATTCAGGGTATGTCGGCACAAGAGGCACAAAATCAGTTGACTCTGGCAGTAGGGAAGGCACCGGTAATAATTCTTGAAGTACTCAAGAGCGCAATTGCCAACGCTACACACAATGCAAAAATTCCTGTATCAGATTTAAAGGTTGCAAGTATTCTCGTAAATCAAGGGCTTGTTATGAAGCGTTTTATGCCCGCGGCCAAAGGAATGGCGCATCCTATTTTAAAGCGCACGGCGCATGTTACGGTTATAGTTAGTGGCGACCCAGCCGTCGCTAAAGCTAAGGCGGGCAAGGTGCAAAATAAAGATGTAATTAAGACAGTTACTGCTGACCAGTTTGTAGCTTCGGAGCAAAAAGAAGCTAAGAAAGAAGCAACCCTTCGACAGGCTCAGGGTGAAGAGCTTTCTGAGCAGCATCTAGAAAAACATGAAACAGAGGAACGAAGTGTTGAAACGACTCTTGATAAGCAAGGTCAGGCATTTCAAAAAATAAAGATGAATCAAAAGGGTGCGGACAAGAAAAAGACGCATCGAAGAAAGAGTATCGGATAATAACAAACACACTATTTCTATGGGACGAAAAACAAATCCAATTATATTACGAGTCGGAAACATTCTCCATAACTGGGATGCGAAGTGGTTTTCAGATAGCAAAAAAGATTTTCGTCATAACATTATACAAGATATTAAAATTCGAAATTACTTGAAGAAAAATTTGCGTGCAGCGTCTATTTCACGTGTTGAATTTGTACGCCAAGCCCGAGAGACCGTTCTTACTATTCATACCTCTCGACCAGCAGTAGTGATTGGACGTGGAGGGTCTGGGATTGAGAAAATACAGAAAGATTTTCAAAAAATGTTTGGAAAAACGACGAAGTTCCGTATTAACGTACAAGAAATACGCAACCCAGACACTGACGCCAGCGCAGTTGCAACACAGGTTGCTGACCAAATTGAGCGAAGAATGCCATATAGACGAGTACTGAAGCAATCCGTTCAACGTTCGCTCCAGGCTGGTGCACGAGGAATTCGTATTGCAGTTGCAGGACGCCTAAATGGTGCAGATATTGCGCGTAGGGAGTGGCTTGCAGAGGGTAGTGTTCCATTACACACCTTCCGAGCGGATATTTCGTATGCAGAGCGTACAGCTCATACAACGTTTGGTGCAATTGGTGTGAAGGTATGGATTAATAGGGGGGAATATGAAATTGAAAAGGAAGAACGTCCGGGTGAAACGATTGGCGAAACAAAGCAGGCAAAACCAGCTCCAAGACGCCGTGCTTCGCTTTCTGAAAAAGTTGCCCCAAGTGCAACATAAACCATCCTATGTCTTTTATTCCACGCAAAGTAAAACATCGCAAACACCAGAAGGGTTCTGTTCGTGGTGTTTCAAAAGGTGCGCTTACCATTGACTTTGGTCAGTATGGATTAAAGGCTATGGAAAGCAGATGGGTTTCTGCGCGTCAATTAGAAGCCGCGCGTCGTGCTGTTACTCGCCATGCAAAACGCAATGGAAAAATCTGGATCCGTGTATTCCCCGATAAGCCAATTACTGCAAAGGGACAGGAACTTCCTATGGGAAAAGGGAAGGGTTCTGTGGATCATTTTGTTGCAGTTGTGCACCGTGGAAGAATTATGTTTGAGGTAGACGGTATGGATGAAAAAACTGCTCGGGAGGGGTTGCAATTAGCAGCTCAGAAGCTTCCATTGAAGACAAAATTTGTTGCTAAAATATAACGGCCTATGAACATACTTGAACTCAAACAATTATCGAAAGAGGAATTAGCACAGCGGCTCCTGGAGAGTCGTCAGAAACTGCACCATATTCACGAAGAAGTGGCATCCGGTA